>VOFH01001271.1_pt1 | contig 260001 bp, 209 predicted proteins | sample 5384091 | NCBI WGS metagenome assembly VOFH01 (sample SAMN12384727, study PRJNA508395) | human gut metagenome | isolation source: healthy gut G | host: Homo sapiens
TCTCTTCGTCAGCCTTCAACTGAGCTTCTTTGGAAGAATCAGCCGGGGTTACAAACTCGTCATGCTGGGTAGAAACCACAATCGTATCAATGCGTACCGGCTTGCCGTTATCATCGTATTCAATAGTAACCTGGCTCTTGGCGTCGGGACGAAGATAAGTCATCACCTTCCCTTCACGACGGATTTCGGCCAGTACCATCAACAGTTTATGTGCCAGGTCCAGTGACAGCGGCATATAGTTTTCCGTTTCATTGGTAGCATAACCAAACATCATTCCCTGGTCGCCCGCACCTTGATTCATAGGGTCCTCGCGTTCCACGCCACGGTTAATATCCGCACTTTGTTCGTGAATGGCAGAGAATACGCCGCACGAGTTTCCTTCGAACATATATTCGCTCTTGGTATAGCCGATACGGTTAATCACTTCACGTGCAATGCGCTGCAAATCTACATACGCCTTGGTTTTCACTTCTCCAGCCAGTACACCTGTCCGGTAGTCACCAGGGTTTCGCAAGCTACTTTCGAACTGGGGTCAAACGCCAACAGTTTGTCAAGCACAGCGTCCGATATTTGATCGGCCACTTTGTCGGGGTGTCCTTCAGACACCGATTCGGATGTGAATAAATATCCCATTCTAAATTGATGAATTAAGAATTAAAAATTAAATGAATGAGGGTTAAAGATTGGGAAACAGAAGAGTAGATAAATCAAAAATATTTCAGAAAGTCAATGTATTTTTTAGCATTTTTTTCTGTGGATCAATAACGTAGAAAGCGGCATATGGAAGTTTGATACCATGGCATTTGCCACAGTAAAGTCGTATGGAGGGAAGATAAACTTGTTCGTCCATCCTTCGTATTCCTTCAAATGTCCGTCTGTACTTACCGTACTTTCAATAGCACGCATTACAGTTGTTCCCACAGCACATACATTCTTACCCAGATCTTTAGCACGATTCACTATCTTGACAGCCTCCTCCGTCACAAACATCTGCTCAGAGTCCATTTTATGCTTTGTCAGGTCTTCTACATCGATATCACGGAAGTTTCCGAGTCCTGCATGCAATGTGATATATGCAAAGTCTATTCCCTTAATTTCCATACGTTTCATCAGCTCACGGCTGAAGTGCAGACTTGCAGTCGGTGCTGTCACAGCCCCTTCGTTTTTAGCGAAGATAGACTGGAAACGTTCTGCATCCTCCTCTTCAACCGGACGGTTCAGAATCGTATGTGGCAATGGAGTTTCTCCTAATGCATACAATGCTTTTTTAAATTCATCATGAGGTCCGTCATACAGAAAACGAAGTGTACGCCCACGTGAAGTAGTATTATCAATTACTTCAGCAACCATTGAGTCATCATCCCCAAAGTAAAGCTTATTGCCGATACGGATTTTACGTGCCGGATCTACCAATACATCCCACAAACGCAATTCCTCGTTCAACTCGCGCAACAAGAACACTTCGATACGCGCACCTGTTTTTTCCTTATTTCCGTATAAGCGTGCAGGAAACACCTTGGTATCGTTGAATACAAACACGTCTTTATCATCAAAATAATTCAGGATGTCTTTAAACATCTTGTGCTCAATCTCTCCCGTACGCTTGTGGAGTACCATCAAGCGCGACTCATCTCTGTACTTTGTAGGGTGCAAAGCAATCTTTTCTTCGGGTAACTTAAATTTAAATTGCGACAGTTTCATGATAATAATGTGCGTTTATTAATTATTTTATTTTCTATTTTTTTACTTCAATCAGATATCTCAACATCTTGCTGATCTATCCATTCCGCGAACTTCGCCGGATCCAGGCACTGCTCTAACTTGACGTCTCCCACACGGGTACGTATCAGCCCGGTCAAGTGCGCCCCGCTTTGCAAAGCCTCTCCGATGTCACGTGCCAATGCACGAATATAAGTCCCCTTGCTGCAAACCACCCGTATTTTAATTTCCGGTAAATTACACTCCAACAACTCTATCTCATCAATCACCAGCAATTTCGGTTTCAACTCCACTTCCTGGCCTTTACGGGCCAAATCGTAAGCGCGTGCACCATCTACCTTACAAGCCGAGAAAGCGGGAGGTATCTGCTGTATCTCACCAACAAACGTTTTCAACGTCTTTTCCACCAACTCACGGGTAATATGCTCCGTAGGGTATGTAGCATCTATTTCATGTTCCAGATCGTAAGACGGAGTAGTAGCGCCCAACTGTATGGTAGCCACATACTCCTTCGTATGATACTGAAACTCCTCTATTCTCTTGGTAGCCTTGCCTGTACAAACAATCATCACCCCTGTTGCCAAGGGATCGAGTGTACCTGCATGTCCAACCTTTAATTTCTTCACTTTCATCCGCCGGCACATATGGTAACGGGCGTGCCCCACGACTTTAAAAGACGTCCATCCCAACGGTTTATTAAAATAAAGTACTTCTCCTTCTTTAAAATTCATCCGCAATTTATTGCAATTGTGAAACGACAATGGTGACCACTCCAACTATTGCACAATAAATAGCAAAGTAAATCAACTTACCTTTCTTCACGATATTAATCATCCACTTACAAGCCAGGCAACCTGAAACAAAAGCCGCAATGAAACCTACTATCAATGATAAAGTAGGAATATCGCCCGCAATAGCCTCACCTTTTATCATCTTCATACCATCCAGCAGCGCCTCTCCCAATATAGGAGGTATCACCATCAGGAAAGAAAATTGTGCCAGTTTCGCTTTATTATCACCCAATAACAAACCGGTTGCAATCGTACTGCCCGAACGAGATAATCCCGGTAATACAGCACACGCCTGCGCCAGGCCAATGATAAATGCATCCTTCATCGAGATGTTCTCTTTCTGGCGTGGCTTTGCATAATACGAAAACGACAGTAACGCAGCCGTTAGCAACAGCATGCAGCCAACAATCAGTAATCCCGAGCCAAAAATGGCCTCCACTTCATCTTTAAAAAACACCCCGACGATACCAATAGGAATCATCGAAATCAAGATATTGATTACATAGCGTGTTTCACTGTTCATCTCAAACTTAAATAAACCACGGAAAATCCAGTCTATCTCTTTCCACAGAATCACCAATGTACTGAACACAGTGGCTACATGCACCACAATGGTAAATGCCAGATTTTCTTCTCCTTCTATACCAAATAAAGCCGAACCAATGGCCAAATGCCCGCTACTGCTTACCGGTAAATACTCAGTCAATCCCTGAATCAATCCAAGGATCAGTGCTTCAAACCATTCCATCCTGTTTTATTCTTTTGTTTTGGGTTTGCGCATCACGCCATATATCATAAAAATAAAGCCCAGGAAACAGACCACCGGAGCCACCTTAATTCTTCTCACACTGAAAATGTCCGCCTGAAACACCGTTTCCGACGATGAAGGCCCTGTCATCAGGATAAAACCCAGAATAACCACTGCCATGCCGATAGCAAGCAGAATGAAGTTCGTTTTATCGAAGGCAAATTTTTGTTTATCACCCATTGTTATTTACATTAATTTATTTACATCTATAAATCCGAATTACACATAATATAGCGTACTTGCTTTCATCCTCAGATATTTATTAATAGAAAGATAAGCACACAAGAAAGTGATGACCACACCGAACACCAATACTGCGCCCGATACCAGTAACATGACTTCGGGCGTAATTACCCGAATCAATTCAGGCTCATAGGATACCAGCCAGTAAGCGGCCCCCATCAGGATCGTATCTGCAATAAAAGCAGCCAGAACCCCACTCCATATATTCCTTTTCAAAAACGGACGACGAATAAATCCCCAGCTCGCTCCCACCAGTTTCATCGTATGTATCAAGAAACGTTTCGAGTAGATAGCCAGCCGGATTGTATTATTAATCAGCGCAAAAGAGATAAATGTCAACATCACGGCCAATGCCAGCAGAACAAGACTGATATTACGGATATTTTCATTTACCGCGTCAATCAAGTCTTTCTGATAAAGCACATCCTGTATATTGGTATTTCTTTTAATCAATTTCTCTATTTTCGCAATACTGTCGGAGTTCGCATAGTCCGAATGCAATTTAATTTCTATTGAAGCCGTAAACGGGTTATACCCCAAAAACTCTTGCGGATCGGTCCCCATGGCTTCCGTCTGCTCTTTCAATGCCTGTTTTTTCGAGATATATTCTGTTTCTTTCACAAAAGGTTCATTATTCAGCCGTTTCTGAAGCTTCAGAATATCTGTCTCCTTCATATCATCACTGATAAGCACGGAAAAATTAATATTTTCCCGCACATAAACAGACAAATTATTGGCCGCCAATACAAAGAACACCACCAGCCCCAGCAACAGCAACACCAACGTAGTGCTTATGCTGGATGTGATGAACTGCATATCAAAATATGACACAGCGTTATTTCTGCTTTTACTCTTCATCAGCGTTTCTTTCTGAATACATAAATCATCGAACTACTCCGTTCCTTTTTAGCCTGGGCACTCAACCATGCCGCCGTTCCGGTCCACATGCCTTTCACAAAGGAATATGCACTACCTTTATGTTTCTCCGTCAGCATCGATACATAGAAAGCATCGAACGGCATCGGATGACGGGCTGCCAGAATAAATCCGTGCTTCGACCCGAACTGCTGAATCGTGGCAGGCGTAAAATGCCATAAATGACGGGGTACATCATAAGCAGCCCAGTACTTCCCGTATTTCATCGCATCATACGACGAGCAATTAGGCACAGCCACTATCAATACCCCTTTCTCGGTCAACAGTTCACGTAACAATTCCCACGTTTCGTCCAAATGTTCCAAGTGCTCCATGACGTGCCACAACGTGATTACATCGAACGTTCCCGGAACTAATTCTTTCAATGCAGCCTCCGGCCTCACATTCAGCCCGAAATGTTCGCGTGCAAAATTACGGGCTTGTCCGCTCTTTTCCACGGCCTCTACTTCCCATCCCTTGTTTTGCATCGTATGGGCAAAGTAACCGGTACCTGTACCGATATCCAGTATCCTCCCGGTTTTTCGATGAGACTCTTTCATCACCAAACGCGCCTTTCTTCCAAGCATATACTGACGTACATGATGGTAAATGGCATTCATGGCACCTTTCTTCGTGTCCGAATGGGAAATATAATCAGGTGTTTCGTAATATCTGCCTATTTCCGCCTCTACCGGGACTCCTTGCGTAAAAGTAAATCCGCAATCTTCGCAGGTGTACAAGTCAAACTGTTCACCGGAAGCATAAAAATCCGTACAGGTCATAGCACGTTTCAAATGTGCGCCCCCACATAGCGGACAGGCATTTATAGTGAGTTTATTCATTGGTTTTATCTGCATATTTAAGTGTACCCCGAAACGTCAGGACACACTCCACCCGAATTTGGTGCAAAATAACAAATAAAAAGTGACGAATAGGCATTTCCTTAAGGAGGTTTAACAATAATGGCAAGGCAACTGTTCGTTCATAGCAATCATTCCCACTTCACATCTCCTTTTTCATAAGTAAATATACGCTCTGCCGTCTTTCCTTTCCAGCGACAGTTTTTCAACATCAGCAATGCTCCCCGGGGCACTCTCTCAAATACAAGATACCCTTTATGATCAGCTTGCTTACGCTCCACAGTCTTCCAACCATTATCCCAATATCTTAACTCAAATTCATCCGGACAGAACAACTGTGTTTTCAGGTAAGAAGTCATTCCAATATGACTGACCATATACTCTTTTCCCAGATCTATATCTACCAGCCTTTCTGCCACCCTGCCTCTATAGCCCGTCGCCCCCAAACCATCGGTTATCATCCCGGACACTTCATTCCTTCCGGTAGCTCTCATCGGAGTAATTATCCTCACATTCCCGATCCGTCCTTCTTCCGTATAAAAAGAAAGCTCCCCCAAAGCAATGCTATCCGACGGTAATAATAACCTTACAAAACGGTAAGGTAATCGTGCGGACACCTTCCGTACAACCGACTGCAGAGCCAGCGAGTCCGTCCATCTGCACAGTTCTTCTTCTGATTTTCCATCAAGTAATCCTACTATCCGGCTTCCTTTCATATACCCCAGATATTCCCTATTCTGATCATAAGCCGGCGCTCCCGTCACCATCCTCACGGCAACCTCCTCTGTTCCTTCATTTCCGCTCAGCTTCTCCATCGTTCCGTCATTCCGCAATCTGAAAGGTTCTGCTGCGGGCAATAATCCTCCCCGCTTGTAATAAACGGGTAAATAAACCATGTCCTTACCCATTTCCCGAAAGACAGCCCTCCCATTTTCTATCTTTGCCCACTGCACAGGGTGCCAGTCCTGATATCCGAACACAGCCAAATACGCATATTTCACCCCTTGAGGCGCCTCACCTGTCAACTCCACCGTTACATCGGCCGTTTCAAAATACTCCGAAGAAACATCCACCTTTTTCACACTACGAAATAGCTCCGGAATATCAGCTTTATCCACCTCTACATCTGCCAACGGTCCTTCAATATGATTTGAGTAGGTATATCTGTATACCTTCGGAAGGCGGAATCTTCCCCAAAGTTCATCATCATCCCGGTTATTATAAATCCGCTTATATTTCCAGCGATCATTATCCCAAAACGCCTCAAAAGCATGCGATTCCCCGTTTATTAGCACCACATTCCAGGTATGCGAATTATTTCGGTTTCCCATGCCGGAACAAAGTCAATGGCAACCGGAATCCCCAATGATGATAATAACAAAGAGTTATACCAACAGCGCTGTGCACATAACCCATGACGCATCTTCTCAAGAGTCGCCGCATTCCATATCGGAATCTTCGTCCCCCAAAAACCGGAATGAGTCAGATACTTATATTCATATAACAACGAATCGATCTCTTGTTGCCAATCCTTTCCCTCTTTCACAAAATACTTTCCCTGATGCCGTTTGTTGAACTCCCGGCGTGCATTGTCAATCAATAAGCCATTCTGTCGCCTATAAGGCAGTATATACTCACAAAAAATCTTCAAACGAACAGTTTCTTGAATGCACATTCTCCACCCATGCCCGAAATGCCAGATCAATTTCCCGGATTAAATCTTCCGCCTTCATGCGGGTAATATCATAGTTAAGTTCCTGCCTTACCCGATGTCGATTACTAAAATCCTTCCAAAGACTATCTACCTGTTTCCCCATTCCGTTCCTACCCGATAGTCATACTTTTGTCCCAATGAATCATAAGCCTCGTAAAAGCAGAACAATCCTGCTCTACTATCGGATTAGCTCCATAACTTCCGGGCATATTGCCAATCAAGAAGCGTGCCGCCTCCAGCTTCCGGCCATCTCCTTCATAATGCTTCAGCACCGCTTCAAGTTCATTACGGTTATTGCCCGAAAGGGATAAGGCCTCCTCCACTTGTCTGTCTCTACCCCCGCATGAGAAGACAAGCAGAAGCAAGCCTAACCCAATATATTTCATAATTTTCATATTCATATAACTCTTTTCACTACGGAGCATCACAGAGCCTTTTATTAATAATCAACGATTTAAAATCGCCTCCGTGCTACCCTGTGTCCTCTGCGGTGTTCAGATTACATGTTAAAACGATAAATGATAATTTTATCTTCAAAGTTCCGAACTCCATAGATATGAGTTCCATCAATACAGAAATTACCTATAGGAAAAGGTAACACATATTTTTTCACTTTATTCCCATCCCAATCAAAACAGAACAGTTCATTAGACGCAAAGTCTGTTTTTGCAGCCTCATTGTAATTTTGTAAAAAGAGTGAAAAACAAATCAAGTCATCCGAGACTGCTATATTTTTTATTCCTCCAATACTTTGGTTATAATCAATTGCATAACCGCCTCCCTTCTTCCAGGTTTTCGGAATATGCTTAAAAGGACTCACATAGACACGATTTATTCCATCGTCAGAAACACGATAAATTTCGAAAATATCAGAAGCACGTATTGAAAGCACAAATTTGGATTGTTTACTATTTGCCTTCAATATACCTCCGAAAACGATACCCTTCTCTAAACCGGACACCTCACCCGCATCGAAAGGAAGCTCTGCCACATTAGGTATAATATGATTCTGTGAGTCAAGAGCTCCCCAATAACCTTTCTTAAACCCGCCTGTTACTATTTTTTTATTGCCAACAGCATTAATCTCCAAAACCCTGAAATCCACATTATAAGGATAAGCCTCCCTTGTTATATCCGGATGTTCTTTTTTGCTTAAGATATCAGATAATAATACCGAAATCCTTTCTTTCTTCATTCGATCCAGAAAAACAATTCTCGAGTCAACGATTTCAAAACCAGACCCAAAATCTATAAACTCTTCTGGTCCTTCGCCTGTACGCCCCCATTGAGATAATAGCTCCCCATTATTTACATTAATAAATGAAAATGCATATTCATCCATTGCATGCTGGAGAATTAAAATGCTGTCTACTATTTCCATATTCATTATAGCTCCCCAAGGAGCATTTTCATCTGAACAAATAAGATTATAGTCTACAATTTTGCATACTGTGTCAAATGAATAGACCGAACCAACATCGTTCTTCCTACATGAAAAAAGCACAAAACACAATGAAAGAAATAAGATATATTTTTGTTTCATCTTCGTTATTTTTAAACAACTAACGTATATTTCATTTTTAAAGTATATCAAACAAACCCGTAACACCCTAACCAAAAAGTCAGTTTAACTGATAACAATAATAATGATAACGTTCTTCTCCACCATCCGTTTCCTTTGTCATCAGGCAGAGTCGTTCATCATTACTATCCACCGAGATGCATATACCCCATCTATCCAGTATCACTTTCTTTACAGCACGTCCTTCCCAATCAAATACATAAACTTCATTTGCTATTGCCTTATTTTTCCCAATTTGCCCACTGTAAAGTGCATAAACATAGTTTTCAGTGGCTACCCCACGAAGAAATCCTTTAGGAGAATCGGTAGAGACATTAACAGAAGACACTTCGTTAGTAGATTGATTCTCAAATACCGGCGTATACGTATTCAAATGTACTACACTTTCCAGGCACGTATCATTTACCACTTTCTGAATAGATAATAAATCGCACTCATACGCCAAGTAAGCAAAACGTTTTTTATCCGGCTTCATAATAAGATCCCCCTGGAACAACAAATAGTTTACATCCCGATTTACCGCTTGCTCTGTGTGTGGAAAAGGAAGATATTGATTTAAAATCTCTTTCTGATTACATTTCGCTATCAAGCCACTTTCAAAAGTCCCACTCCCGTAAAATATGGAATCCGAATAAGCATATACCCTATTCATTCCTAACTTAGGAGCTGAAACACAATCTATCTTTGAAAGACTGCCTTGAGCTAAACTATCAATTTGAAAAGAACTTATAGTTTGTAAAGACTGATCATACAGTAGCAAAGAACGCTTGCCCATATCTACATACATTTGGGATATAGATAGAAAATCATCCGGCCCCATGCCTTTATTCCCAAAAGCAACCATCTCTTTCCCTGTATTCATGTTATAAACATGCACCATCGGATTGGCAGTCCAATCTATTAGACACAGAGTGGAATCATAAGAACACATCAGATAGGGAGCTAATAGTTCCTTGTTTAAACTAACTTCCTTATCACTCTTAAGCGATTGTTCTAAAGGAAAATCATACACAGTTTTTTCTTCCCTGCCACAAGAATAGAAAGAAAGTAAAATTACAAATAAAACGACTAAATTAAATCTCATATTATTCATATTTATTCTATAAAGTCACTATCCCACTTCAATCGGGCAAATGCTTCCACAACTCTACCAAATCGACAGATTCTATATTACAATCCACATCTAATAGATACATCTTGGATTTGGTAAACACGAATGATCTTATTTTAAACGGAAACTTAAATTTTACAATTGGAACTCCATCTTTATTAAAAACCAGCAAATGAGTGGGGACTAAAGCTGAAATATCATTCTCTTGATCCATTGTTATATCAGGTTTCCCTATATACGTCGCAAAAATATAATTCTGATAAACCCTGATATCACCAAAGCCCAAAAGATGTTTGTATTTATCTAATGAAATCCCATTCGCTGATTTTTGGATTATTGGAGATATATACATCCTCTCAAATACTGGTTTTATCTCTTTCTCAGATAAAATATCATAAGCAGCCATATAAGAAAAGTCATTAGAAGCATAATAAACCGTATTATCATCTATACATAAATGACCAATAAAAGGAGCGAGCTTATTATTTGCATTTTCCTCAATGTCTATCGGCACCCGTGCAAAAGTGGTAAGTGTATCCAAACTTTCGTCTAACAATGTAAACAAATGTTCTTTTCCAAATAAACGGGCACCTACAAATAAACCACTTTGTAGACGACAAATCTGATAATAAAATTCTGAATTCATTTTAGGACTAACATCTTCAAGACACTTATATTGCAAACTATCATTATGATTTGATAGTAAATAAGTCATTCGCCTTGTTCTAGAACGTTCAGAAACATAAATAGTATCATTGCAATGTCCTATATATCCAGGAGTGATACATTCTCCAAAACCATTTCCTTTTTGCAAGAAGTGTCCCAGTTCGGAAGCATTCGATTCACATAAAACCAATGCTCCAGACGAAGGATCTCCATTGAAAAGAAAGAATAATGAATCAATCATTTCAAAAGGAAATGCACCTCTAGCAATTACTTCGTCTTTATTAATCCTATTAGTTTTAATATCTATAGAATTCATTGACAGAATATTTGCTATATGCTCTTTCCTATCTGAACAAGAACAAACAAGAATTAAAATAAAAAACGATACAATTTTATTCATAATAATAAATTAGGGGATAAAATTGACTAGTCAAAACTAATATTTCTATCCCCACTTTTTATAAGAATCAGTACTTTGTTTTTTGGTCAAAATAAGTTTCTAGATAATTCCCATTTGGGGTCACTATCAAAACAGAGCAATAACGATTAGATGCACTGACACAATCCTCATCATTAATCTCAGAACCAGCTAACGCCTCTACATTGGCCATCGTCAAATCCGACATGATACTTTCTACTCTCTGTGACTGATATATATTGTAGCCTGCAAAAGTTGCGACTACAGCGACTATCAAAGACAAATAAGACAACTGGCAGCACTCGCCCTATAGAAATTTATTTCATTATGCTCCAATTATTTAGCATTTCCAGTTATCTTTAATTCCAAAGGAGAAGCGGAAGCATTGCAATATAGTATAATAGTTTTATTAAAGTGTTCCGGATGGTCTGCTTTATAAGTTACTTTAACTGCTAAAGACTTTCCGGGCTGAACGGGTTCTTTGGAATATTCAACAGAAGTACATCCGCAAGATGTCTTATTATCATAAACGACCAAATTATTATTACCAATATTGTGTATCTCAAAAGTTATATGCTGCTCTCGTCTCCAATCAAAACTCCCCAAATCAACCATATCTTCCTCTATTTTTATCACTGTTCGCATATTTGAAAGAGAATCTCCATCTATTCCTCCTGAAATAAGATGGATATAGAGTTCTCTTACATCGTAATTATGGACCGGATTTCCTATCGCAATTACATGATTGTTTTTATCTAATAAAAAAGTTTGAAAATTTAGCTGTGAAGGAAACTTATTCACTTTATTAAAAGTATCTTCCGTATCCATACAAACAGGATAATCAAAACGATTTTGTTTTAACACAGACCTCATCTCGCGAACATTAGCAGGATGAAGAAAAAAAAGAATCGGTATTTGATAGCCTACTATAGAATCCGCATATTTCATAAATTCCTTCCATTTAGGCAATTGCAATTTACAGCTGGAACAACCCAACGAATCGACATAGGTCACGATCTTATAATCCGAAACAGGGATTTTAAAATCGACAGGAATTTTTCCATATAACGTAAAACTAGGATTTGTCGGAAATAGTACCTCCTTCCCATTCCAATTTTTAACAAGTTCTTCAAGTTTTTCCTTCTCGGTCTGCTGACATGAGATTAGAAAGAAAAAACAACCTAACACCAGTATAAGATTTTTCATTTGAAATAAAATTTGATTAAACAGGGGTTATCATCTTCTAAACGCTCTTCCAGCTTCTTATATTCCTCCGGAGGAAGCACTTTTTCATAGTTTGGAAAGTCTTCATTGAAAACAATACAAGTCAGGAAATCTTCATTAAAAGCTAAAGGTTCAAAATGAATGCCTTCTGTTGTTTTTTCAAAAAAGAAACTCTTACCGTCTTCCTTCCGATAAAATAGATTTTTCGAATGCTTAAGCCCGAACACCAACATGATATAATAGAATTTATCATTCTGATATTGATCGCATAAAAAATAAGGCACAGTAGAATCACGTAAATACTGCAACATTAATTTATATTCTTCAACCTTTTTATCCTCTAATAAAGTGAATCCATACTCCTTCAAATCAAGATTATCTTTTCCAAAATCCCAACGGTATGCAACCCGTAAGCTATCTGTCCTTACTTCATATACTTCATTTTGATAAGGATTCGAAAAATATATTTTATGTTCATAATTATAAAAGGTTTAGAATTCAGAGTAGTGAGAACGGGAGGAACATGCCAAAATTCTTTCACATTCTTGGAAGACTCTTTAGAAATAACGCTGATACAATTATCATTCTCAGAGGCAGGAAGTGTCCATGTAACGAAATACTTACTCTCCAGCTCCTCTATCAATTGATAATTTGCCCTCGTTGGCAGTTTTATTTCTTTTATGAATTTTCCATCCAGAGAATACACATAAAGAGAGCCAAATGGAGATAGCATATACACTGCATTTTCTTTTTCTTTAATAACGGCATCGTATATTTCACGATACTCTCCGGGACCTTGTCCCTTTTTACCTATTTTATGCAAAAGATGCCCTTCTTCATCAAAAGAAAACACAGCCGGAACCCCTTCATCGACAATATAATATCTGTTATCTTTTATAATAACTTTTACAGGCCTTACAAGAAAGGAACTATCATTGGTTTCCAATGGAATGACAGATATTTTAGAGAATAATTCTTCCGTTGGAACAGGGCGTTCAACCAAATCGACATGTAATACTTCACAGTCGGTTTTATCTCCAGTGCTTTTACATGAAAAAAGTATAAACAAGAGAAGGATTAACGAGATATTCTTCATAACTTTATTAGATTAGATTAACAATACAGGAAGTTATACCAAGAAATTCGTAGTAATCATCCCTTTTCCTGTATTTAAAAAAAGAAATGAAGAAACTCTAAACTTTTGGTATAACTTCCTCTTAATAGTTAGCAGGTACAAGAATATGTTTGACTACCGTCAAAATGACAGTTTCCCCACTTATCATAAACCTTGTAGCAACGTCCTACTCCGTCAGAACACGTACGGGAGCAAGTGATAGTAGCACCGCCCTCAGTATCGCCTGCCAATGCTTCGACATTAGCTATCACCAAGTCTGAAACTATTTTCTCTGTTTTCTGTGACTGATATATATTGTAGCCTGCAAAAGTTGCGACTACAGCGACTATCAGGGCCGCAAAAATCTTTTTACTCATAATCTACTTTTATGATGTTAATTATTTTTCTCCCATGTCTCTCTTTCGGGGAGCCACCTCCTCCGTAAAAAAAGTAAATGCTACATTTACTCATTCCAATTATTTTTTCGCTATCTTCGTGCCGGGCAACCTCCTTTTTTAAAGGTTATCCGGGAGTGAACGATTCTAAAACTTCTCCCAGGACGTAGATCGTTCCACTCCCTTTCTAACCCAAGTTAATAATGCAATGAATGATTCTAGTGTGATAAGATTTATATAAAAGAGCACTCACTCCCCAAGACTAAATCCTTGAACCACATATTCTACTTTAATATGGTTAATAGGACAATCTACAGATCCGTCACCTAAGCAACCTAAATTGGTAACGTGTTCACTACCGGCAAGCGCCTCTACATTTTGCAAGAATAAGGAATTTACTCTCTTAGGAGTTTTCGCGGCAGGCCAATACCCGACCAGGGCTATTAAACCAAGCCCAAAGATCAATTTCATATAGTTTTTCATGGTTTCAAAGTATAAGTGTTAATAACTGGCAGCAAAGGTAAAAAGAGATTTTGGATAAACTGCCATCAATTTTATTGCCATTTATTGCCATTTATGTCAAATCATTATCAACAAGGTCGTCTATGAACAACATACGATAACGATCGCTTCCAAAACGCCTGAAACAAACACCACAACCAGCTTGCTCTAATCTCTTCCCTAATTTGTTTCCGGCAGAACAAAACGTATTTATCTGAACGTTCGATTGACCTTTCCAAATAAACTTAATAATATCCTCATCAGTCACAGTATAATCGGGAGCATCTAAAAAAAGCTTTAGAATCTGACACTGTTGGGGGGACAAAGACATTTTCTTGCCATTACAATTAAGAACTCTATTCTGGGCATCAAAAACAACTCCATAACGTAAACCATATAGTTGTCCTTCTACTTTACAAATTTGCTTTATTAGAGGTGCCTTTTTTTCCGGAGATGTTTCTTTTTCAACTATTATCGCACGAATCACCTCTTTCTCAACAACGACTTCCTTTTCAACGACAACCTCATAAGGAACCTCTTTTAATTCCGGAGGACGATTCACCATTTTATAATAAAAGCAGATAAATAAAAGCATCAATAACAAACAAATTACAATCCATCCAAAAGGTTGCCAATGATACCATAATATTGTTTTCCAACTAAAAGCTAAAAGACCGATGACCTCTATCTCACAACGATTACCTATATATGAAGTTATAATCCCAGAAGAAGTATCCCACACACCATCGTGACTTGATGAACTAATAATCTTTCCTTGAAGATTTTCCACCCGCACATGTATAGTGGACTCTGTATCAATGTGATCTTTCTTAAGCATACTCTGCCAATGTTCATTTAAAGAATCCGGCAATAAATGGGATTTCTCACATAATATAGAGTGTATTGACCGGTTTCTCAGGTTCTGAGAAATGTTCTTTTTACTTTTCAGGGAATCAACCTCATACTCTTTTTTCCCCTCTTCTGTGATAATGCAAATTTTCAAAGGTAAAGTATCAGATGAACTCTCAGAAAACAGATGAAATAGATTTAAATTTCTTTCTTTTCTTTCTATCTCTTCTTGAAGCATCTGTACGAATAGCCTCTCCGCCTGTTGATGTACAGCCACCTTATTTCGTTGATAGAAATAGGCTCCAACCAATAGTGATAGGATTATCACTCCAATAACACACGAAAGCAATTTATTTTTTGTCATTTCGATTTATTTTACTGACAAAAATAATATTATTTCCTAACAAGAAGCTAAAATATAGAAAAAATTAAATAACAAATTTAGGGATATACAAAACAGTTTGTAAGCATTCTGTTCATTTCACACGCAAACAAGAACTCTTGTACGAGTCAACTAATTCCAATATTCCTCCAAGATAGATTGCATTCAGTACCGTTTCAAATTCATCACGGTTATTGCCCGAAAATAACAAAGCCTCCTCCCGCTTGTCTGTTCCACCCCTGCATAAAGAAAGATTTGAAAAACAAAAAATATACATATCAAGCAACCCCGTAACACCCTAATAAAAAAGTCAGTTTAACTGATAACAATAATAATGATAACGCTCTTCTCCACCATCCGTTTCCTTTGTCATTAGGCAGAGTCGCTCATCATTACTATCCACCGAGATGCATATATCCCATCTATCCAGTATCACTTTCTTTACAATAGTACCTCCTTCCCATTCCAATTTTAACAAGTTTTTCAAGTTTTTCCTTCTCGGTCTGCTGGCATGAGATTAGAAAGAAAAAACAACCTAACACCAGTATAAGATTTTTCATTTAAAATAAAATTTGATTAAACAGGGGTTATCATCTTCTAAACGCTCTTCCAGCTTCTTATATTCCTCCGGAGGAAGCACTTTTTCATAGTTTGGAAAGTCTTCATTGAAAACAATACAAGTCAGGAAATCTTCATTTAAGGCTAAAGGATGGAGCAAAACACCCTCCGCTGTTTTCTCAAAAAAGAAACTCTTGCCGTCATCCTTTCGATAAAACAGATTTATCCGATGCCGAAGGCCAAACGTCAACATGGTATAATAATATTTTTTATTCTGAAATTGATGCCTTAATAAATAAGGTACAGTAGAATCACGTAAACACTGCAACATTAATTTATATTCCTCAACCTTTTGATCCTCTAATAAAGTGAATCCATACTCCTTCAAATCAAGATTATCTTTTCCAAAATCCCAACGGTATGCAACCCGTAAGCTATCTGTCCTTACTTCATATACTTCATTTTGATAAGGATTCGAAAAATATACTTTATGTTCATAATTATAAAAAGGTTTAGAATTCAGAGTAGTGAGAACGGGAGGGACATGCCAAAATTCTTTCATATTCTTGAAAGACTCTTTAGAAATAACGCTGATACAATTTTCATTCTCAGAAGCAGGTAATGTCCATGTAACGAAATACTTACTATCCAGTTCCTCTATCAATTGATAATTAGACCTCGTTGGCAGTTTTATTTCTTTTATGAATTTTCCATCCAGAGAATACACATAAAGAGAACCAAATGGAGATAGCATATACACTGCATTTTTTTTTCTTTAATAACGGCATCGTATATTTCACGATACTCTCGGGGCCTTGTCCCTTTTACCTATTTTATGCAAAAGGTGCCCTTCTTCATCAAAAAGAAAACACAGCCGGAACCCCTTCATCGACAATATAATATCCGTTATCTTTTATAATAACTTTTACAGGCCTTACAAGAAAGGAACTATCATTGGTTTCCAATGGAATGACAGATATTTTAGAAAATAATTCTTCTGTTGGAACAGGGCGTTCAACCAAATCGACATGTAATACTTCACAGTCGGTTTTATCTCCAGTGCTTTTACATGAAAAAAGTATAAACAAGAGAAGTGTTAACAAGATATTCTTCATAATTTTATTACATTAAATTAACAATACAGGAAGTTATACCAAGAAAATTGTAGTAATCATCTCCTCTCCTGTATTTTAAAAAAGGAAATGAAGAAACTCTAAACTTTGGGTATAACTTCTTCTTAATAGTTAGCAGGCACAAGAATATGTTTGACTACCGTCAAAATGACAGTTTCCCTAATCATCATAAACCTTGTAGCAACGTCCTACTCCATCAGAACACGTATGGGAGCAAGGATATTTCGGGTAGCCACCTCCGCCGTAGAAAAAGTAAATGAATCCTCACTCCCCAAGACTAAATCCTTGAACCACATGTTCTACTTTGATATGGTTAATAGGACAATCTACAGACCCGTCACCCAAGCAACCTAAATTGGTAACGTGTTCACTGCCGGCAAGCGCCTCTACATTTTGCAAGAATAGGGAATTTACTCTCCTAGGAATTTTCGTGGTAGGCCAATACCCGATCAAGACTATTAACCCAAAGATTAATTTCATATAGTTTTTCATGGCTTCAAAGTATAAGTGTTAATAACTGGCAGCAAAGGTAAAAAGAGATTTTGGATAGTCACAACCAGCTTGCTCCAATCTCTTCCCTAATTTGTTTCCGGCAGAACAAAACGTATTTATCTGAATACTCGTTTCGCCTTTCCAAATAAACTTAATGATATCCTCATCACTCACCGTATAATCGGGGAGCATTTAAAATAATAAATTGAAAAATATTACACAGATTGAACATCCAGACACCGCTGATTCAAAAACTCTATAGCCAATGCTCTTCAGCCATTGCTGCTTACTGTTTCTTTGAAAAGAAGCCTGCCATTGATGTATGTTTTATCAAGCTCCAACCAATGGTGATAGGGTTATCACTCCAATGACATGTGAAAGACCTACCAATCTGAGTCGTTTCATTGAAAACAACATATTTAGGTATTACCCCTTCGGCAATACCATATTTAGGCTCGTAAATATAAAGTATCTTTGCCAATGATAAGGAACAATTATCATCCAAATCAAACAATTCCAATACTCCTCCAAGATAGGTTGCATTCAACATCTTTGTCCTGTCAGGTCTTAATTTGGTTTTGGTATTGCTACAGAAAACTGACCAGACTTCTTCGTCATCGTTCGTATTTACACAATCTGAGAAAGAATTGTATAATTGAGTAATCTTTCCATCTTTTAATAATCCAAACCGAAGGCCCTTATGATTTGCTTTTACAAGAAAGTTTGAATCTTTAAGAGAAAGCATATCATAGACTATTGTAGGCACTTCGGCTTGAGGCAAGCTATCATAATTCACCTGTATAACCTCAGATTTCAATGAATCTTTTAAAAAAGAAGAAACATCATATTTCACTATTTTACGTAATGACGTATCGTAGGCATACATGGTTTCCCTATCTTCAGATAAATTGAACGATTCCACATTTATAAAATCAGCAGGACCTTGCCCTTTTTCTCCAAATGATTTTATGGGTACACCCTTTAGAGTAAACAGATGGAAGAAATTATTATTAACATTATCCAATACCAGTAGCATTGAGTCTATACATTCTATTTGCAAAGGATACGAAAATAAAAACGTATCATTTAAAACAACCAGTTCTCGCGATATGCTATCGCTACAAATCACTCTGTTTGAAAACTCAATCTTCTCTTTTGTCGAGTGACATCCTAAAAGAATAGTCTCTATTAAGATCAATATACTGATATATTTTCCCATGATCTTTTTAATTTAGAGCTGACTAAAGAGTTCTGCTATAAGTATTTGAAATCCCCCTTTCCTAAATCGATTCCTCTTTCAAGAAGAAATACTGAGCCAACTTTATTCCCCTAGACTGTAGGAGTCATATACGACATCTACCTTATCATGACTAACGGGACAATCTACAGATCCCCGTCCATAACAATGAGTCTGAGAAGAATCTTCCCCACTTGCCAAAGCTTCTACATTTTGTAACAAAAGAGGATCTGCATCCTGAGATTTTTCTATCGGTTTTAAAACCCAAACAGAAACGATAGCAACCAAAAGAAAAGCTGCTTTTAAATAGTTTTTCATCTTCATAAAATATAAATTTAAATTATTCACTCCAAAGTTAAAGGCTATTAACCAATAAAATATCATGTAATACATTACAATTTATTACATTGCATAAAAACTGTCCTAAATTAACCCTTTTCAGGTAGTACTAATTGATATTTATTAATATCCTTCTGAAAAATAGAAATCTCAGGATCTACACTCAGCACAATACGTAAACGAGAAATTGCAACTCGCAAACGAATCATGTCTCCACTACCATCTTTCCATAAACATTCCAATAGTTCCTCGTATGTTAAAATATATTCAGGAGCATTCAGGAAAGTATCCAATAGTTGACATGCCTGCGAAGTTAGAGATATCGACTGATCACCACAAATCAATAGTTTTGCATAGGAATCAAAAGTAACTTTTGAACTCAGTATGTAAAGTAACGGTTCTTTTCCGGATTCTCTTAATTCTTTAAGTTTTTGAATCTGCATCTTATACTCTTTCAATATTTTCTCCATACTTTTTCGTTCTTCTTCACGCTCTTCACCTTTTAAAGAAAGATCTTTAATTCGTCTTTCATACTCTTTTTGCTTTACCTCCAATCTCTTCTGATCCTTCTCCAATTGCATGCGAACCTTTCTCTCGCGATCCCGATCATTGGCTAAACGCCTTCTATCATTTCGAATTTTAGATATATATCTCTTCGTCAGATACCAACTACAGAAAATAATGATAAGAACAGCTGCCACAATACCTATTACTTCAAATGGAGTGCTATTATACTGATATATAGCTTGCCATGAATAAGACCAGAAAGCAGTGATCTCAATTTCACATCTATTACCTACATAAAAAGTAATTTTGTGTGTACCGAAACACAGGTCGTCACAAGTTTTACATTTAAAATAAGAGGTAGTATTATCCAAATGAGTTATTGATATATGTATGTCGGTATTAGCAAAAATTTTAGATTTCTTGAGCCTTTCGTTCCATAGTTGTTGCAAACTATCTGTAGATAGACAACTTTTCATACAAACAATTGAGTGCCAAGATCGCTCTGCCATACTTTGTGAAATATTCTTTTTACTTTTCTGGAGGTCAACAGTATAAGTCTTAACTCCCTCACTAGTTGTAACACGAATGGTTAAAGGAACAGTATCGACTACTATTCTAGAAACATAAAACATATTTAACTCTAATTGCTTTCTGTGTAGTTCCTCATTCAAAACTTCCTTCAGAAGATACTCGGTTTCGGTATACATTGCTTCCATGTTCCTCTGATAGAAGTGCATACTAATTAAAAATGCTTGCATCAATATCCCAAAAATCCATAAAAATAACCTAGAACGTTTCATCACTGTTTGTTTTTGCAAACAAATGTAATACTTTACAATATTATCTCAAAGTTCCCTCATAGATTTCACTGACTGACAGAGAATAAACTCACAATTGGCCCATTGTTGATGCTGGTAAGCAGGTCTTCAAATATTTGCCTCAAACAGGCACAAAAAAGCAGATGTTTGCCACTGTCTTATTTTTCATATCAAATTCAGATTACTTTAATATTTTCCCTTTAAAAAGAAACCTTTACATTATGGGTATATTTCAGTGTATTACAATTTATTACATAGTATTACAATGTCGATATTTACCCCATATACAGGTAATAATAAGTAATAATCTATATTTAACCTCAATTAGCACATCGAATTAACACTTGACACAATCGCATCAGCCCTTGATTATACTACTATTTTTATGAATTTGGATTGACCAAGATATCCATTTCAATAAAAAAAAATCATCATATCCAAAAATCAGAAATAGATATTTTCATCAGTATATCAGCAACTTATAATCCAAAAGATAGTTGCATAAGACAGGTGTTACATATAGAGAAGAGGCATCCCTAAATTGAATCTGATTCAACTAGAGAAAATACCCCGTTGGAGGTTTCTTTCTACCCACCCAATAAGCCCTATATAGCATCTTCAATATAGCCAATCGACATCTAAATAGGAATAAAAAACATATAAAATAGGAGCATTCGGGCATAAAAGAGAGAAAGAGACTTGACAGTTCAAAATAATAAATAACTCCTCATGGCAAAAGGATCTTTATTACGAAAAAGATATACATCGCAATTCTGCACCAAATATTACCCATTTCTTTTGAAAGATTATACCCAATCAGGATGTTCAAAAAATCATATACTTGCAGCAACAACAATAGTTAAGATATTCATAGGAATAAAAAATGTATAAAAAACCATAGATCAAATAGGAACATAAAATTAAAATTTATCTAGCTATAATTATGAAATCAATTCTCACTTTCTTACTAATTATCTTAATGGACATACAACTTAATTACGCATGCCCCTGTAGCCCAACCAATACATTTATTGAAATGAATGAAAGTTTCGCGAGTCAGTTTCAAACGGCCACCATTATTCCAATGTTCTTATGGCAATCGTCATGGTCTTATCCTATTGAGGGCCTGGCAATAGGGTTACTTATCTCCCTTATCGTATATTACCGAATGGTATACAGCACAAAGCTATTTCCTCACGAAAAGCTGAGACTGATCTTAAACATAACCCATAAAACTCAGACACCGCTAACTTTGATTCACCACCTACTGGAAGAAATCATTTCGGACAGTCTCTCCGAATCTACATCCCAAAAGATAAAGCGAATACTCGGATACACCAGTCATATTATGAGTTGCTACCAGAACATTGCGGTATTCGACGATAAGGAGAATGAACTGCATCCGGGCTCCTCTCCCATTGAATTCGAACTTTATACTTTTATAACCTCAATCGTCAACCAATGCCGGGCGTACGCCGATACTCGTCAAATAAAATTAAATATTAATAAAGACTTCAGTTATATCAGTTGCCGGATGGACGAAATAACGATGACTGCCGCTCTGCAATGCCTGCTGAATAAAATGATAGAAGCCACACCTTGCAAAGGCTGCATAAATATGGACGTGTCACACAGCATCAAGCATTGGAACCTCCAGATAACCAATGGACCGGAATGCAGGCAAAGTCACAAAAAGATACTTTCGTTCATCTCTACATTTATGTTAATACACTATTGCGGAAGTCTTCAAATTATAAAAAAGATAATCCGCTTACATGGTGGAAAGTTGATTGGCAGCTATCACGGACGGTCAATAACTCTCCGGGTTACTGTACCTATCAACGGATATTGTAATACCATCCAATGTCCGGAAGTAGTGCCTCCTGTAATGAAAGATGATAAAATCATCCGTCCCGATAAAAAACAGCATCACATACTGCTGGTTATGGCAGATACAGAGTTAAGCAACTACTTGCATAAGGCGTTCTCCATACTTTTCAGAATAACGATCCTTGAAAATCCGGAACAGATATTACATTTCTCGGGAGATCGGCTACCGGATATTATCGTTATTGACGAAACGGTAAACGGCATACGCGGCAAGGAAATCTGTTCTAAAATAAAATCGAATACAAGCATGGTTCATATTCCTGTCATTCTCCTGATCAGTAACAATGATAACGGAAGTTATCTTGCCCATGCGGACTGTGGAGTAGATAAATTGGAACCGCGCGCAATCAATATTTGCAGACTCAAAATGGATATACAAATACTTATCAATAAGCATGAACGTATCATGAAACTCCTGGAGAAAAACCTGTCGGACAATCTGCCTTCACCAACTGCAAAAAGTGAAGAGGACACACTGTTCATAAACAAAGTGAACAAGCTTCTGGAAAAGAATCTTTCAACAGAAAGCTATACAGTTGACATGTTAAGTGCTGATATGGGAATGTGTCGTACCAAATTCTACACCAAAATAAAAGAAATTACAGACAAGACACCTACAGAATACATGCATTATTTCAAAATGAATAAAGCTAAAATTTTATTGGTTACCCAACAATATACAGTTACGGAAATAGCCACTTTTCTAGGCTTTTGTAATGCCAAATATTTCGGAAAACGATTTAAGAAATTCTATAAAGTTCCACCTACACAATATATTAAAGAGGTTTTCTAAAGTTATACGGCTTTATACTCCTTTCAAAAAGCAAATTCAGAAGAAAACAAGTTAATAATCTTCTTTTCATAACACGCTTACAATAAGAATGTTACTTCCTTATATGGCATCATTATCTGAGTCCATATACCCGGGCTCATCGGCCCGCATACACGGGCTGATGGGCCTGGGTACCCGGGACAATGGGCACAGGTATGCGGACGAGATAAAGAAAAGACCATTTTCACTAAAGATAACGAGAAAAACAAAAATACAATAATGGATATAAACAGATAAAAATCCGAATTTTTATCTGTTTATCAGAAATTTATGATCTATTCGGTCCTTAAAAACAGGAGGTGGAAGATGGAAGATCAAAATACATTTTCGTAGGAAATTTTGAAATCTACGATCAAAAGCCCGAATGTTCATTCTTATTTTCATATGAATCGATTTCCCTGTTTTTCTCACCGGAATAATTCCATTCAATCTCGTCAGTATATTCCTTCCCCTTAGTTGAGACTACAGCTTTCAGTATATTTTTTCCGTCGGCAAGTGATACATTGTCAAACACATAATGTACATCGGTATAGCCATTGCGAATGCCACTCAGTTCCTGCCCATTCAAGTATACTTTCGGAGTTCCGATATTGGAATAAACGGTAACGGCTGTCGTTCGCTTTTCACGATCGGCATTGCGACGCTGTGTGAGATAGAGTACCGGCTCTTCGCTCCAGTTGGCTTTATACCAGAAATAAGAGTCTTTCTTTGTTTTACGATCGAAGGTAATCAGCCCCTTCATGTTACGGGCAGGCACACCGCCACGAGTCCACATAGGTACGGCAAAATCGAACATATTCCAGAGATAAGAAGCAATGATGTACGGATGGTCTTTGATAATACTCCACTGGTATTCATGTGTCTTAGTCTGAAATGTTTCCGGATAAAAAGGCTTTCCCCAATTCAGGGCATCCCCAAGGTATTCGGTCTGATGAGCCAGATTCGCATCGGCACCATATTCGGTCAACATCAATTTTTGATAGGGATAGTCTTTTTCAAGTTGTTCCACCCATGGCTTGATGTCCTGTATCTTTTTCTCGTACCAGCCAAAATAACGGTTCATACCCTGTATGTCTGCGTTCAGGTTGACCGGATGATCCATGTGACCATACCCATTGACCGAAACGGTGTAACGGTCCGGATCTTCTGTCTTGGCAAGATCATGGAGAGAACGGGTCAATGCAGCTGTATACTCATGTGGTTGATATACTTCATTATGAAGCCCCCATACATAAATGGAAGGATGATTGAAACTCTGGCGGATCAATTCGCGAAGCTGGCTTTGCGCATTCTCAGTTTCGTATCCGGTCACCCGGTTCACGCAAGGTATTTCGGCCCAAATAATCAGTCCCAATGTATCACAGCGGGAATAAAGGTAGTCTGATTGCTGGTAGTGGGCAAAACGGACAGTAGTGGCTCCCACATCCATAATGGCAGCCAAATCGAAATCGTGATGTTCGTTTTTAAGGGCGCTACCCAATCCCCACCAATCCTGATGACGGGTCACACCATACATCGGGTACTTCTCTCCGTTCAGGAAAAAGCCTTTCCCGGCTACTATCTCATACTTACGCACCCCGAGAGGCTGCACCACTTCATCGATTACTTTTCCGTCTGCCATCAGCCTGCAGACAACTTTATAAAGATACGGATCTTTACGTCCCTGCCAGAGATGTGGGTTCTTCAGTTTAAAAGTGGACAAATAAGTTTGTGTTCCTTGCGGACTCAAGTCAAACGACCGGCTGTGTGTACCGACTTTCTGACCCTCCTGCGTATAAATAGTGTTTTCGAGTGTTACAGCAGCAGGTTGAAGTCCTGCATTATCCAATTTTACTTTTACGGTGATATCGGCCGATTTCTTCGATACATCCTTTTGGGTGATGTAGACACCCGGCGAGGCACAATCGGTAACCGTTATGTTATTCTGTTCGGTTACAATCAGCCATACGGGACGATAAATACCGCCGTAGACACCGAAAAGGTTTTGATTGACCGGAATTACATCGGGACGGGCTTTATTGTCGGCTTTAACAATGATTTCATTCTCGGCACCGAGTTTGAGCGCTGTACCTATTTCGCATGCAAAGGCAGAATAACCACCTTTGTGCGTACCTGCCAGTTTCCCGTTGACATACACTTCGGCACAGGCTCCTACCCTTCGAAACGCAAAAAAACACGCTTACCCTCCAGGTCGTGGGGAAAGAACTGTGTTTTGCGGTAGTAGCCTGCCCCTTCGTAGAAAGAGCCCGACTGTACCTGCATATCCATGGCATTCCAGGTATGTGGAATTTCGACCGTTTCCCACTTTCCATCCCATTGGGAGGCGGCCCGCATCGGATCTGTAGCAAAAGGACCTTTCTTAAATTGCCAGCCGGTATTGAAAGCCGTGACCTGACGTGCCATCAGAGGAATGACACCACTGCACAGGCATAAGCACACGATGATTAAATAAGATAGTTTTCTCATGATATTTTATTTTAATGGTTTGTTAAAGCAAGTGCATAGCGTGACGGGGGTACCGTTACGTTAATGCGTCCCGATATCCGTCTGCTGCTCCGGAAGCCTCCTTAACTTGTAGTTTGATTATAAACGGCTCACCCGGATCTTGCGAAGGCATGGCCACATTATATTCATTCCGGGCAGTTTCAGTTACCTTTACCACCTGTCCATCCGGCAAAACGGCTCTTTCTATTTCGGTACCTTTGGGGATCTTTACTTTAAGAAGCCCCGAATAGGGGCGATTAAATACAACCATGTATACCTCTTGCCCCTTACGGGTATAGTATCCCCAGTCCTGCTTATCCCATCCGGCATAGTCGCATCCATATATACATTCACCATACCTCTTCATCCAGCACCCCAATGCCATCGCCAACTCTTTCTCTTCCGAACGGAAATCTCCATCGGGCTGAGGACCGAAATTCACTACCATATTTCCTCCCATCGACACCGCATGCACAATGCGGTCGATCACCTCTATCGGGGTTTTAACATAGCTCAACGACCAATCTTTGTGATATCCCCACTGATTTTCAGGAATAGTCATACAAGCCTCCCAGTCCCACTTAGTCACTTGTAAGTCTTTTACCGGATCGGGAAGACGCCGTTCATATCCCGACTCATAATCTCCCATAAGACGGCCATTACTGTCAAAGTGCCTCTTACCATAATCATCGGCACGAAGCCGGCTATTAACGGTAACTCCCGGTACAAGTTCTTTCAGCATTTGTTCGGCATGAGCTGTCCACCAACCGTTTTGCTTGATACTTGCGTCCCATGTTCCGTCAAACCAGAAATCCTTGACAGTAGGGTAGCGGGTTGCCAATTCTTTCAACTGATTGTCGGTAAATGTCAGAAAACGGCTGAAAGCAATGCTGTCTTCTTTCGATGTAATCTCATAACGATAATCCGGATGACTCCAATCCATCACCGAAAAATAGAAATGTACATCGATACCTTCATCATTGTAGGCTTTCACCAATTCACCTAAGATATCTTTTCTATAAGGCGTCTGCGCTACGGTATACTGACTGTATTGACTGGGCCAGAGACAGAAACCTTCATGATGTTTTGTCGTAATCTTAACGTATTTCACTCCCATCTCTTTGGCCATCCGGGCCCATTGTCTGGCATCGAACTTAACAGGATTCCATTGTTTCATCAATTCCAGCCAATCGGCAGCAGGGACTTTAGCCCATGATTTCAGCCATTCGGCAGCCCCATTATATACTTTACCTTTCCATTCGCCACCGGGAATAGCATACAGTCCCCAATGAATAAACTCTCCCAAGCGATTGTTGCGAAACCGCTTCATAGCATCATCCTGACGTTTGCCAATATTGGTAGCTCCATATTTTAAAGGTATCTCCCTGGAGGGCTGTTGAGCATAAACATGGACTGAAATACAAAATGCAAATAAAATAAATAATTTGTTCTTCATAGTGTTCTATTTTCTAAGGTACGCACAAAGATAAAACAATGTAGCCATATAACAAACAAGGTGCAGTCATACCTTCCTGATGACTACACCTTTTTATCTTATATACAAAAACCCGGATTAGCTGAAGACTTCTTCACCCTTCAATGTGGCAGAACTGGCCTCCGTGATTCTCACATTCACGAAATCACCTATCCGATGGGTACCGCGGTCGAATACCACTACCCTATTCTGTTCGGTCCGGCCGAACAGCTGGTCGCGTGAACGCTTCGAAACACCTTCAACCAACACTTCGTACGTTTTACCGATGCAACGATTATTGGATTCGGCCGACAAACGATTCTGCAAAGCAATGATTTCATTCAGCCGACGGACTTTTATCTCTTCGGGAACGTTGTCCTCCAGATGCTTGGAAGCATAAGTACCGGGACGCTCCGAATATTTAAACATAAATGCTGCATCATAACCACAAGCTTCCATCAACGAAAGTGATTCCCGATGGTCTTCTTCCGTTTCGGAATGGAAGCCGGAAAATATATCGGTAGTAAGTCCGCAATCGGGCACAATACGTTTGATCGCCGCTACCCGGTCCAGATACCATTCACGCGTATATTTGCGATTCATCAATTTCAGGATACGCGAACTTCCGCTTTGTACGGGAAGGTGAATGTGTTTGCATACGTTAGGAACCTGTGCAATCACCTCCAAGGTTTCATCACTCATATCTTTGGGATGCGAAGTGGTGAAACGGACACGTATTCCCGGTGCAGCCTCAGCCACCAGACGAAGTAACATTGGGAAAGTAACTACTTCCCCCCCCTCCTTCTCAAAACGATAAGAGTTTACATTCTGCCCCAGCAGAGTGATCTCTTTGTAACCTTTTGATACCAAATCGGCCACTTCATTCAATATACTCTCCACATCCCGGCTACGTTCACGTCCACGGGTATAAGGCACAATACAATAGGTACAAAAGTTATTGCATCCGCGCATGATGGATACAAATCCGGAGATATGGTTACCACAGATACGCGAAGGAATCACATCCCGGTAGGTTTCAGTAGTCGAAAGTTCTACATTCATTGCCTTCTCACCGGCCTCTACCGAAGCAATCAACTCAGGAAGAGTCAGATAAGCATCCGGTCCTACTACAAGGTCCACATGATGGTGTTCTATCAGATCATCTTTTACCCGCTCGGCCATACACCCCAATACACCTACAATAAGGTGCTTCTTTTTCTTCTTCATCGAATGAAAGAACTCCAGACGATTCAAAATCTTCTGTTCGGCATTGTCACGGCTAGAGCAGGTATTCATGAACACCGCATCAGCCTCTTCCAGCGTTTCGGCAACCGAATAACCCGCCATTTGCATCACAGAGGCGATTACTTCACTATCTGCCACATTCATTTGGCAGCCATAAGTCTCGATAAACAACTTCTTGTTGTCATCAGCAGTTGCGGATTTAAAGTCCGCTCCCGTCAATTCGTTCATAAATTCAGAATTTAAATTTGCGTCCGCAAAGATACTGCTTCATCCTCAAAAAGTTGTAAAATGAAACCAAAATAACACCTTAACTTATCAATTTAGAGCTAAAAGGATAATTTATGTTAATAGAACAAACATTTATGGCGTAAGGATTTGGCACTATTAATTTTATTTCACACATTTGTGCAATGAAAGAAACATTAGATTTTTTCATAGTTAAGGTTTAGGTTAAAAAAATTAAGGGGAGCTGTGAAGCTGCCCTTTTTTCATGCCAAAATATTGGTATCAATCAGATTAAATGTATAACTTTGGCGGACTGTAGAAAATAAAAGTACTATGGATGATATTGTAAAAGTCCTCGTCATTATGGCTGCTTTCGCATTACCTCTTATCAGACAGATCAAAAAGAGCAAAACAGAAAGATCTGCCCAAAAACCTTTCGTACCCATTCCGGATACTGAAGAACCGGAAGCCCTGAAAGTCACGCGAAAATACCAACCGTTACACTCCCAACCCACTTCTCAGAAAGTGGAAGTAAAAAAGAACAAAACAGTTTCTCAGAAAATAGAAACGACTCCGGCCAACGACCCGGAATTTACCATTCATTCGGCTGAAGAAGCCCGAAAAGCCATTATCTGGTCCGAAATTCTGAATAGAAAATATTGAAATAATTATTCCTAACACGAAAATAATACTATAATTATGGCATTCAAATCCATTTCTGCAGCAGAAGCTGCCAGCCTTGTCAAACATGGCTACAACATCGGCCTCAGCGGTTTCACACCCGCAGGAACGGCCAAAGCGGTCACTTCCGAAATAGCAAAAATAGCGGAAGCGGAACACGCAAAAGGAAATCCTTTCCAAATCGGCATCTTTACCGGAGCCTCTACCGGAGATTCATGTGACGGTATATTATCACGTGTAAAAGCCATCCGCTATCGTGCCCCTTACACTACCAACCCCGATTTCCGTAAAGCTGTGAACAACGGTGAGATTGCCTATAATGACATTCACCTTTCACAAATGGCACAAGAGGTACGCTACGGATTCATGGGAAAAGTGAATGTAGCCATTATCGAAGCCTGCGAAGTAACTCCGGACGGAAAAATTTATCTGACGGCTGCCGGCGGAATTGCTCCGACCGTCTGCCGCCTGGCCGACCAGATCATTGTCGAACTGAACAGTGCACACAGCAAAAACATGATGGGAATGCATGACGTATACGAACCACTCGATCCGCCTTATCGCCGTGAAATTCCGATCTATAAACCAAGTGACCGCATCGGACTACCTTACATACAGGTCGATCCGAAAAAAATTGTAGGTATAGTAGAGACAAACTGGCCCGACGAAGCCCGCTCATTTGCAGCAGCCGATCCTATCACCGATAAAATCGGTCAGAACGTAGCCGACTTCCTGGCTGCCGATATGAAACGCGGTATCATTCCTTCTACATTCCTTCCGTTACAATCGGGAGTAGGCAACATCGCCAATGCAGTTTTGGGTGCATTGGGACGTGACCAAACAATTCCTGCCTTCGAAATGTATACTGAGGTTATCCAGAACTCTGTGATCGGTTTGATTCGCGAAGGACGTGTAAAATTCGGCAGTGCCTGTTCGCTGACCGTAACCAACGATTGTCTGCAGGGTATATATGACGATATGGACTTTTTCCGTGATAAACTGATCCTCCGTCCGTCAGAAATCTCTAACAGCCCCGAAGTAGTTCGCCGTTTAGGCATCATCTCTATCAATACAGCCATTGAAGCGGATATCTATGGTAATGTAAACTCTACCCACATTGGCGGAACCAAAATGATGAACGGTATCGGCGGTTCGGGCGACTTTACACGTAATGCGTACATCTCTATCTTCACTTGTCCGTCAGTGGCTAAGGAAGGTAAGATCAGTTCTATCGTTCCGATGGTTTCTCACCTGGATCATAGCGAACACTCTGTCAACATCGTTATTACCGAACAGGGAGTAGCCGATCTGCGCGGTAAGAGTCCGAAAGAGAGAGCACAAGCAATCATCGAGAATTGTGCACACCCGGATTACAAACAGATTTTATGGGATTACCTGAAACTGGCAGGTAATAAGTCACAGACTCCTCATGCCATTCAAGCCGCTTTAGGAATGCACGCCGAACTGGCTAAAAGCGGAGACATGAAAAACGTGAACTGGGCAGAATATGAACGATGAACCATTAATGGTAAACCGTTAACGATCAATGGGACGATGAACCGACTGTGGTTTCCACAGAGGGTTCATCGTTCGTCATTGATGGTTTGCCAGTATCTCACATACTTTATTTTGAAAATTCCTTGCTTTAGCGGCTGAAAGTATATTCTGGTTCATTATGGCAAAAGCCACTTGGTGTCCATTAGCCATCTTAAGATAACCGGCTAATGTATTGATAGCAGTATAAGAACCGGTCTTGGCATGTACATTCTTAAACGCCGCCCCTTGTTTCATCCGATTTTTTAATGTTCCATCGATGCCTGCAACCGGAAGGGCCTTATATAATTTCCGGAAAATATCTGTCCGCGAATAAGCAAACTTCAGAAAATCAACCAGTAGGGCAGGAGAGAGGTAGTCGTAGTTGGACAATCCACAACCATCAGCTATCTTATAGTTATCCGGATCATGTCCCAAATCCTGAATCAACCGATATATTTCCTCAATTCCGTCCTTAGCCGAAACCTGCTTCTTACCTGTGGCCCGGGCACCTAAACGGCAAAGCAGTGCTTCCGCACTCAAATTATCACTCTCTTTCATAATCTGGTCTATCACATCCTGAACCGGGCACTCCCAACGTGCCATACAGATAGAAAGACTGTCAGACCGGAAACTGTCGAAAGCATAATGATTGGAAATCTCTATACCTTTATTACGTAAACGTTCGACAAAAGTATGCATGAAAAAGTCCTGCGAAGAATATACATTTACATCACCTATTCTTCTATTCTCTACATTTCCACTGACAATAAGATTATTTTTATTTTCCAACCAACCTCTTGACACAGAAAACTTACCGGCAGAGGATGTACGTGTTTTAGTTTCATTGGTCATAGTATAATAAGACGATGACGGCTCAAAGCTTAAACGTGCCGAGTCACCTCGTGTCGCCCCCGGAACAGCTGTCACTTTCACCATGCCTTTATGATACATTAATGGTGATAGATAAGGTTGAAAAGAGGAGGGAGTATCATCCCATGCCCAACCGCTTCCCCAATAGAGAGAATCTTTCATCGATATATCTCCGTAGATATTCCCTTTCAATACCGAGAAAGGGAAAGTAATCACCTCTTCTACCAATGCATTCATTCCTTCATCATCAAACTCCGGATCGAATCCGCCAACCACATAGATATCTCCTCGAAGTGTATCATGTTCTATTGTACCTTTATACCACACTTCAGTACGAAAAGGTTCATCTGCGTCCGGCCGGGCAAGCGCAGTAATGATAGTCAAAAGTTTCATGGTAGATGCCGGACGCGAAAGTTTGGTATCACGATAGGTGTAAAGTGTCTTTCGGGCAGTCAGGTCATACACGGAAATACCAACCTCCGAACCTTGAGGCAGTTCTTTTTTAATAAGTGAATCAATCGCTGCAAAATTGGCTTGTCCCCAAGTGATAATCGAAAAACAAAAAGAGAATAAAATAAATAAGTTCAGTTTCTTCATAATGCTTACAAGCTACGAATGACAAACTACAAGTTACGGACTGCAGTTCGCTGCATGATTAATCTGCACCCCACTATAATCCGTAACCTGCAATCTGTAACTCTTATAATGCTTCACGGAAAATCTCGGCAACCGTAGGATGTGGGAAAACAATCTTCTTCCACTCGGCTGCCTTCAGTTTCATTTCTACAGCCATCCCTGCCAACGTGATAATCTCAGAAGCAGGATTACCCAAAACATGTGCTCCCAAAATAGTATCATCCTCGCCAAGCAGCACCTTACATACTCCATTCACTCCTTCATTCTCAGCAACAAAACGTCCGGAATATGCCATGGGAAGTTTTACGGCACGGTAAGCAATGCCTTTTGCAGTCAGAGATTCTTCTGTCTGCCCGACACCGGCTATTTCAGGATTAGTATAAACTACCCCGGGGATAGCGGCATAACTCATCCTATCTTCTTTTCCAAGAATTGCATGTACGGCTACTTCTGCTTCACGGACAGCAGTATGTGCCAATAAGGAGAATCCGGTTAAATCACCGCAAACATAGACTCCGGGTAACGAGCTTTCCATTTGCCCGTTCACTACAATACTTCCACGTTCTGTCCGTTGCAGGTTAAGGTTCTCAAGCCCAAAGCCTTTTGTCACCGGACGACGTCCCACACTCATTAATAACTTTTCGGCAATCACGCTTCCTGCCCCTTCGGCGTTTTCATAAGAAACCACAGCACCTTCTTCCGTCTGTGCCAATGAAACGACTTTGGTACTTAACAGGAACTGAATGCCCCGCTTTGCATAGTCGGCACGCAACAGGGCGGAAAGCTCTTTATCCATGCCTCCCAGAATTTCATCCATCATCTCAATAACGGTCACCTTCACACCCAGACTATTGAAAAAGGACGCAAACTCCATACCGATCACTCCACCGCCCACAATGGCAAGTGAAGCCGGCAACTCCTTATTGTCTAATGCTTCACGATGTGTCCAATAGTTTACACTATCAATCCCGGAAATAGGAGGAATAAAAGTTTCGGAACCTGTACAAAGAATTAAGTTATCACATTCATAAGTTTCTTCACCGCAACGAACCGTATTCTTGTCCAAAATGGTTGCCTCTCCACTTATAATAGTAACATTATTGGACGTTAACTTCGATTTTACCCCTAAAACCAGTTTACGTACCACCTTCGATTTACGAGCAATGATCTTAGGAAGATCAAAAAAGACCTCTGGAACCGTTACAGCATATTTTGACGCATGTTTAGCACCATCATAGGTTTTAGCCGAATAGAGTAACGTTTTTGTCGGGATACACCCTTCGTTCAGACAAACACCTCCTAAATTTTGTTTCTCAAAAAGCAACACACTCAGTCCTGCTTTCCCGGCAGCCTCAGCAGCCGTATAGCCGGCAGGCCCTCCACCGATAATAATAACCTGGTATTTCATAGTTCACTAAATTAAGTTTCTTGTTTTTTCAATCAGTTCCATAAATTCCTTTTCTTTCACCGGAAGTACAGAAGCATATTTCCCTTTTCCATATTCTATCAATAGATAGTTGGTTACAGAGAAACTTCCGAATTTCATAGAATGGACTTTCCGGATAGAAGTAATTTCTGCAATAGGAATGGTTTTCTTACGGATAAAACGGCCATGATTAAGTAACAGCAGACCGTCTGCCGTAACGGTATAAACAGTATGTATGATCTGTTCGATAACAACAATCAGAAACAACATCATCAGAGTAGCTAATATAATATTCTTACACCATAAGAAACCAAAAGCATTAACACCCAATACAACCAGCAGGAAATATTGGTACCAGACAATGCGAGCATGAAAGATACGGTTCATTTTGTCAGATTTTTGGCGGAAAGTTAGTAAATTTATGAATTAATGGCAACGAAAAGCACAACGAAAAAACTTATTTTGTAGCTTTGCGGTGATAAACACTAAAACTTATGGTTAAAAAGTTCGATTTCCTCGTAATCGGTTCTGGTATCGCCGGAATGAGTTTTGCCCTAAAAGTGGCACATAAAGGAAAAGTTGCCCTTGTTTGCAAAAGCGGGCTGGAAGAAGCAAACACTTATTTTGCCCAAGGAGGAGTGGCCTCAGTGACCAATCTGCTGGTAGACAATTTTGAAAAACATATTGAAGATACAATGATTGCCGGTGACTGGATCAGTGACCGTACCGCTGTAGAAAAAGTCGTACGTGAAGCTCCCGCACAGATACAAGAACTGATCAGTTGGGGTGTAAACTTCGATAAAAACGAAAAAGGAGAGTTCGATCTTCACCGGGAAGGAGGTCATTCGGAGTTTCGTATCCTGCACCATAAAGATAATACCGGCGCCGAAATTCAGGATAGCCTGATTCGAGCCGTACAACAACATCCGAATATAACGGTTATTGAAAATCATTTTGCCATCGAAATCCTGACACAACACCATTTAGGAGTAACCGTCACCCGTCAGACACCGGACATCAAATGTTATGGAGCCTACATACTCGATCCGAAAACAGGGAAAGTGGATACTTATCTGGCCAAAGTGACATTAATGGCAACAGGTGGAGTAGGGGCTGTCTACCAGACTACAACCAACCCGCTTGTAGCAACCGGCGACGGCATTGCCATGGTATATCGGGCAAAAGGAACCGTAAAAGATATGGAATTCGTACAATTCCACCCGACAGCGCTTTACCATCCGGGCGATCGTCCTTCTTTCCTCATTATCGAGGCGATGAGGGGATACGGTGGTGTACTTCGTACCATGGACGGGAAAGAGTTCATGCAGAAATATGATCCCCGTTTGTCTCTGGCACCGCGCGATATCGTAGCGCGTGCTATCGATAATGAAATGAAAAACCGTGGAGACGACCACGTCTACCTCGACGTAACTCATAAAGATCCGGAAGAGACTAAAAAACACTTCCCCAATATATACGAGAAGTGCCTGAGCCTGGGAATCGATATTACCAGAGAATATATCCCTGTAGCACCATCGGCTCATTACCTTTGCGGAGGTATTAAAGTGGATTTGAATGGCCAATCTTCTATCGAGCGGCTATACGCTGCCGGCGAATGTTCGTGTACAGGTTTGCATGGTGGCAACCGGTTGGCTTCAAACTCACTGATAGAAGCAGTGGTTTATGCAGATGCTGCTGCCAGACATTGTTTATCGGTTATCGACCAATATACTTATAACGAAGAAATTCCGGAATGGAATGACGAAGGTACCCGCTCACCGGAAGAAATGGTACTTATTACTCAAAGCATGAAAGAAGTCAATCAGATCATGAGTACCTATGTAGGTATCGTCCGCAGCGATCTCCGGCTGAAACGTGCATGGGATCGTCTGGATATCTTATACGAAGAGACCGAAAGCCTTTTCAAGCGTAGTGTAGCATCTAAAGAAATATGTGAGCTGCGTAATATGATCAATGTAGGTTATCTGATTATGCGTATGGCCATGGAGCGTAAAGAGAGCCGCGGTCTTCACTACACGGTCGATTATCCGCATGCCGGTAAATAGAAAAAAATAACTCAACAGAGAGATAAAAGAAAAGGTGGGGCTATATTTAAGTATAGCTCCACCTTTCTGCAAAATGCAGTCTATTAATAATTTTCTTTCTTGATTTCGAAGTATGCTTGTGGATGCAGACATGCCGGACATACCTCAGGAGCTTCTTTACCCACTTCGATATAACCACAGTTACGGCACTGCCATACAACTTCGCCTTCTTTAGCGAATACAGATGCAACTTCTATATTTTTTACGAAAGCAAGGTATCTTTCTTCATGCCCTTTTTCTGCAATAGAGATATTGCGATACATAGCAGCGATCATTGGGAAACCTTCCTGTTCTGCAACATCTGCAAAATGCGGATAATCCAAAGACCATTCTTCATGTTCGCCTGCCGCTGCAGCCTGCAAATTCTGAAGAGTATTACCGATAACACCGGCAGGATAGCTTGCAGTGATTTCAACCATACCTCCTTCAAGGAACTTAAACATACGTTTTGCATGCTCTTTTTCCTGATCGGCAGTCTCTGTAAAGATAGCTGCAATCTGTTCGTAACCTTCTTTTTTAGCTACACTTGCAAAATAAGTGTAACGCATTCTTGCCTGTGATTCTCCAGCAAATGATGTCAGCAAATTCTTTTCTGTCTGAGTGCCTTTAATACTTTTAGTCATAATCTTATTTATTTTAGATTGGTAATTACGTTTGTCGGTTATATGCCGTTATTAATAACGCAAATATAAGGATTTAGTTCAAAAAACACGGAACTTTATCCATTAATAAAATCTATAAGAACATAGACAAAACCAATCTAAAATAAATAAGATGTTCAAAAACATAATATTGCCATTTATTTTATGTAATTTTGCAACCTCGACTTTGCAAAACGGAGATTATAACGACATTTATCACATTATATAAGTAAAAGAAGGAAATGAAAGTGTTGGATTTCAAACCAAGGTTATTCTCTACCTTGAAGAACTACTCTAAGGAAACGTTTATGTCAGATCTGATGGCAGGTATCATAGTAGGTATCGTAGCCTTACCTCTGGCCATCGCATTCGGTATCGCATCAGGTGTATCACCCGAGAAAGGAATTATTACAGCTATCATTGCAGGATTCATCATCTCTTTGCTCGGAGGAAGCAAGGTACAAATCGGAGGACCGACCGGAGCATTCATCGTCATCATTTATGGCATCATCCAGCAATATGGAGAAGCGGGATTAATCGTAGCTACACTGATGGCCGGCATACTCCTGATCCTATTAGGAGTATTTAAATTGGGAGCGATTATTAAATTTATTCCCTATCCGATCATTGTAGGCTTTACCAGCGGTATAGCCGTCACTATTTTTACAACCCAGATTGCTGACATATTCGGATTGAATTTTGGTGGAGAGAAAGTTCCGGGAGACTTTATCGGAAAATGGATGATCTATTTCCGGCATTTCGACACAGTCAACTGGTGGAACGCTGTCGTAAGTATTCTCAGCATCATCATTATTGCCATTACTCCGCGGTTTTCGAAAAAGATACCGGGTTCTCTTATTGCTATTATTGTGGTAACGATAGGAGTATATGTATTAAAGACATATGCCGGCATTGATTCCATCGATACCATTGGCGATCGTTTTACCATCAAATCAGAATTGCCCGAAGCAGCCATACCCACCCTCAACTGGGAAGCCATCAAGGATTTATTTCCGGTGGCCATTACAATCGCTGTATTGGGAGCTATCGAATCATTACTATCGGCAACCGTAGCCGACGGTGTGACAGGAGATAAACACGATTCAAATACCGAACTGATCGCACAAGGAACAGCCAATCTGATCACACCGTTATTTGGTGGCATCCCCGCAACCGGAGCCATTGCCCGCACAATGACTAATATCAATAATGGCGGTAAAACACCGGTAGCCGGTATCATTCATGCTATAGTTTTATTGCTGATCCTCCTGTTTCTGATGCCTCTGGCGCAATACATCCCAATGGCCTGCCTGGCAGGTGTATTAGTCATCGTATCATATAATATGAGTGAATGGCGTACATTCAAAGCATTGCTGAAGAATCCCAAATCGGATGTGACCGTATTGCTGATCACCTTCTTCCTCACCATTATCTTCGATCTGACTATTGCCATCGAAGTAGGTTTGGTGATCGCCTGTATCCTGTTTATGCGACGTGTGATGGAAACAACCGAGATATCTGTCATCAAAGATGAAATCGATCCGAATGACGAACTGGACATTGCCGTATGCGAAGAGCATCTGATAATCCCTGCCGGCGTGGAGGTATATGAAATTAATGGTCCGTACTTTTTTGGTATTGCCACCAAATTTGAAGAAACAATGGCGCAATTGGGTGACCGTCCGAAAGTACGTATCATCCGTATGCGTAAAGTTCCATTCATCGATTCGACCGGTATTCACAACCTGACCAGCCTTTGTAAAATGTCTCAAAAGGAAAAGATCACTATCGTACTCTCGGGAGTAAACGAGAAAGTACACAAAACCCTTGAGAAGTCGGGTTTCTATGAATTACTGGGAAAACAAAACATCTGCCCGAATATAAATGTAGCGTTGGACAGAGCCAAAGAAATTATAAATTAATCATCTGATACTATCTGCACACACGAAGCGGATGGAAGTGAATAAATCATCACTTTCATCCGCTTTCTTTATTATATAACTCACCAATTCTATGGATTCCACATTGCATTATACCTTTTTATAGGTATTGTAGACTCTTTCAGGTACACATACCTTTGCGGCTCGCTAAATTTTAATATTAATTTAATGCTGTTAAATGTATGAAGCAAATTTATAGTACCCTGCTTTTATTAGTTTTACTAATATTCCCATCGTTACTTTTTGCCACAGAACCAGAGTCTGTCGATAGAGTCCCTGCCATCCGTGGAGTAGTCTATGACGAAACTGATACGCCATTGGCTTCGGCCACTGTCCAAATAGAAGGTACCACCATCGGAACAACAACCAATAGTGAAGGCCGATTTATTCTGCGTAATCTGGCACGTAAAGTTTACAAGATAAATGTCAGCTTTGTAGGATATGTCACTCAAACCCGTACAGTCGATCTCACCTCGAGAAGTGTAGCGCAACTCTCGTTTACGCTCTTACCGGACGATAATTTACTATCGACTGTAGAAGTGTTCGGAGAACGATATAAACAACCGAAAAAACTGGATGCCATCACCCGCATGCCTTTACGTCCCAGTGAACAGATACAGAGTATTTCTGTAATCTCAGAAAAATCGATTACCGAACAGGGGGCACTTACCGTAACCGATGTCGCAAGAAATGTACCCGGAGTTACTCTTTTCGGATCGTATGGCGGAGTAAGAGAAAGCATGTCCATCCGCGGATACCGGGGAGTACCTATTTTAAAGAATGGAGTCCGGATAGATTCCGATTTCCGTACCGGCTCTGCTTTATCCGAAATGCAGGGAGTAGAAAGCATACAGGTCATCAAAGGTTCCGCAGCCGTCACACAAGGTATCGGAAACGACCTCGGAAGTGCAGGCGGAGTAATCAACGTAGTAACCAAAACACCCAAGTTCACCAATGAAGGAGAAGTATCTTTGCGGGCAGGCAGCTGGGGATTGTTCCGCCCCACATTTGACGTACAGTCCGTTCTGGATAAAAATCAGACGATCGCTTTCCGTATGAACGGTGCCTTCGAACGTTCGGATAATTATCGTCCGGTCATCCATTCCAATCGCGTATACATCAACCCTTCATTAGAATGGCGTCCGGATGACAAAACAAGCGTTACCATAGAAATGGATTATCTGAATGATAACCGTACTCCTTATACCAGTTCAGTCAATCTATCGAAAGATACGGAAGAGAATCTGTACGACATGCCACACAACAAATTCCTAGGATTCAAAAACGATAATGTAAACAACAAGACGCTGACTTATGCCGCACGCATCACCCGCCAGCTGACAGATAATATCAGTGTGCGGGCAGCATATTTCGGCTCTTCATATAAAGTGGATAATACAAGTACTTCCGTAAAAACCGTAGTCAATAAAGAATATAACATGCGTAGAAGAACGATTTCACGTTCATTACGCGATGACCGCAACTCAACTTTCCAGCTTGACTTTATCGGCAGAGATATTTTCACCGGCCCTGTTAAACATACATTCCAATTAGGATTCGACTACAAAAACACCGATCTGTCGATCACCAATTATACCCCTGTCAACATAGACACTATCAACGTACTGGCCCCGAGCATCTCGAATGTGCTACCTGTTGCGGTTAAATTTGTTCCCGAAACCCCAGTAGAATCCAATTCTTCAAGTTATGGAATAATGGCACAGGAAGTAATGACTTTTAATAAGTATATAAAGGCTATCCTGGGACTGAGATACAGTTATATCAGCAGTCAGGACGGCACAAGTGCAGGTCCCACTACCGGAGATGCCTGGAATCCGATGTTAGGCATCATGCTGACTCCGATAAAGAACATTAATTTGTTCGGTTCATATACAACTACTACCAGCCTTCTCCATGCAGCCAGACGAATGGAGAACGGAGATGAAATAGGTCCGTCGAAGACCCGCCAGTTTGAAGTGGGCATCAAGTCCGATTGGCTGAATAACCGCCTGCGCTTTAACCTGACATATTTCGATATCCTTACTAAAAACCTCTCTTATAGTACTTATCATCCGGGAACTACTCAACCTACCGGTTATTTTGATAAAGCGGGAAGTCTGAAAAGAAAAGGTATTGAAACCGAATTAAGCGGAAGTATACTTGAAAACCTCCAAGTAATGATGGGTTACGCTTATCTGGATGCAAAATACGAAAACAGCCCGGCCTTTAAAAATGGTTCAGCCCCGATGAATACCCCGAAACATACTGCTAACGGATGGATTCAATATCGATTCGACAAAGGAGTATTAAAAAGACTATCAGCCGGTATAGGAGTCTATTTCGTAGGTAAACGTCCTGTTAATGATTTTGCAATCAAGCCGGACGGACACGGCTCCATGACCAACGAAAAGCCTTTTGACATGCCCGGTTATACTACAATAAACGCCCAGCTGGCCTATAGTATCCACAAGTTTACTGCCCGTGTATACCTGAACAACCTGTTCGATGCATTAGGATACAATTCGTATTATCGCGGAGGTTATATCAATCAGATCGATCCACGTAATTTCTCAGCAGTAATCTCTTACCATTTTTAAATGAAGATAAAAAAATATTGCCGTTACATTCACTTATGGCTTTCACTACCGGCAGGGATCCTGATCAGCATCATTTGTTTTACAGGCGCCATCCTTGTATTCAAAGAAGAGCTTCTGACAATAATGGGATATGATTCCATCCGGGAAAGTCCTTTGATGATCGTGATGAAGCTCCATCGGTGGCTTATGGATGATACCCGTACGACAGGTAAAATGATTGTAGGTATTTCTACCCTTTTTTTCATCTTTATCCTGATCAGCGGACTTACAGTATACTGGCCGCGCAAGTGGAAGAAAAGCCGGTTGATTATAGAACATCAAAAAGGCAGAAGAAGGTTAATGTTCGATTTACACTCTGTACTGGGATTATATGCAGCACTTATCTTATTAGTATGTGCACTCACCGGATTGATGTGGTCATTTCAATGGTACAGAGACATCGTAAGTTTTATCTTTGATGCGGAAGTAAAACGCGGAGCACCTATCTGGAAAATAGTACGTGCTTTACATTTTGGCACCTATGCGGGAATGTTTTCAAAGATCGTCACTTTTATCGCTGCCCTGATAGGAACTTCATTACCTGTCACAGGATATTGGATGTATCTGAAAAGAAAAAAATTACTATAGTCCGCTACCGCAAATTTCACAGATTAACATAGAAATGATTATTAAATCTGTGAAATTTGCGGTGTTTTCAACACATCTTCATGGTCTGGAATAACGGTTGGGATCATAAATCCTTTCCGGATTGATCGGGATACAGGGATTTATAATAATTGATACGCTTAGTCCATGGTCTGTATTCAAAAGGAAATACCTGTTGTTTTTCTGCCCATTGATTCCACTTTTTTTCCAATGTTTTCACTCTATCCGGGTAACGGGCAGATAAATCGTTCTGTTCAAACGGATCTTGTAACAGGTTAAACAGCTCCCACGGCTGCTTACCATTAGCCCGAACCAACTTCCAGTCTCCAGATATAATGCCACAGGAGGTTTGATGTTCAAAAAACAAATCTCTTTTCGATAATTTCTTTCCTTTCAACGCCGGAAGAATCGTTCTGCCTCCAGGAGCATCAATGGCATGATTTCGAAATTCCCGGGGATATTCAATAGAAGCCATATCCAGGCAAGTGGGAAAAAGATCGATAATATGTGTAAATTCGTGACGAACCGCTTCCTTTTTTCCATCAGGTTGTCCGCCTCCGTACATGATAATCAGAGGAGCACTCGTACCTCCCTGAAAACACCATTGCTTATAACTGCGAAATGGAGTATTACTCAAATCTGCACGCAATTGCGTGATCATATCGCCTTCATTGGTAGCACCGTTATCACTTAAGAATAAAAATATGGTATTATCAAATATACCTTTTTCCTTAGTGGCTTTTATTACTTCTCCGATACCATCGTCCATAATTTCAATCATGGCAGCATAAGTAGCCATTTCCGTAATCCATCGTTCCTGCTGCTGCGGAGTAAGACTATTCCATGCGGGACGTTTTCCTCCAAACTCTTTTTCAAATACCGGAAGTTCTCCTTCAATGTCGATTAAGCCATTGCGACGGATGCGTTCGAAGCGTTGTTTACGCAATACGTCATATCCCGCTTTATACTTTTCCCGACAAGCCTCTACTCTCTCTTTTGGAGCCTGAAGGGGCAGATGAGGAGCATAGTGAGCCAAATACATAAACATAGGTTCATCAACCGGATGTTGACGGATAAAACTAACGGCAGAATCGGTTATGGCTGTGGTATAATAATAGTCTTTCGGAAACTCCGTAATGCGCTGCAAACCCGAAAATACCGGTTTGGGAGTATAATAGCTGCCCCCTCCCGAAAGGCAACCGTAATATTTCTCAAATCCCCGTTCAACCGGATAGCTTCCATTAGGTTGGGTAAATGCTCCTTCAACGGTAACATGCCATTTACCGCTCATATAAGTGTGGTACCCATTTTCACGAAATACCTCTGCGATTGTAGGATACCGGTCCGATATCTGTCCTCTGTATCCCGGACGATGTTCATCCACAGCAGTCATCCAGCCCATACCTACTTCGTGTTGATATCTACCTGTCAGCAAAGCCGCCCGGCTGGGGCAACTGCGTCCCGTATTTTTAAATTGACTGAAACGTATCCCGTTTTCCGCCAGAAAATCAATATGTGGTGTGTGTACTTCTCCGCCATAACACGATAAATCAGAAAACCCCATATCATCACACATAATCAGAATTATATTGGGTTTCGCTTGATCAGGATTCGCTTTACGGTCTGTTATTTGAGTTCCCCAAGCATTCTGAATTCCCGAAGCAAACAATAAGGAACATATCAGACAATTGTTTTTCATAAATTAAGCTATTAAGATTAATCTTTTATCCATGCACTCGTAATCTCCGCCACATACACATGATGCAAACCTCCATGTGTAGTATACCATTGTTCATACACAGACGGATCCAGAAAGTTTTCTTTCCGCAACACATCAGTATATAATTTCCGGCATTCCAGACTCAACCTTCCTTGTTCGAACAGAACGTTGCCTTTATCGGTAATCATCGGTTTCAATCCGGTCTCCTTGATCTTATCCACCTCACGTCCCGACTTAGAACCACATATTTTATGAATACTTTTATTCTCCTCCCCTAAAAAAGAAAGAGTGAAATAATCATTTTTCTCCATAAAGCCGAACGTATATCTTTCCGGACGAATGAAAACATAAACAACCGGTTTATTCCACAGAAATCCGATACCACCCCAGTTGGCAGTCATGGTATTAAAAGCATCTTTATTACCGGCAGTTACCAACATCCATTCTTTACTGATGGTTTCAAAGAAATTATCACTAAGTTGGTTGACAGCAATTGGTTTCATCATATCCAAATCTTTTTTTATAAATGATACGTTTAAGAATAATTCTCAATAAGAAGCAGATGCCGAAAGTCCTTCTTTCGTGAGAAGAGCCACAATACGATCCAACTCTTCATGAGTAGCTTTTTGCAAGTCCTGATCGGGAGTTTCCCGATCGATCGTATAAATCATCACCTGTCTTGGGGCAATATCCTTTACAACTTTCAACCAGGGAAGTACATACTTGTCAGAAGTATTATCCACATCTTTCCCCTTATATTTTCCTTTCATAAACATAGTCTGCACGATGCAATTACCTTTAAAAGCTTTTTAAAAGTCCGACTGTTCCATTCAGATCGTATCGTCCGTTCGGACGATCTACAGTCCGGATATACTCTTCATCCACCGTGTCCAACTTCAAAATGTTATTATCCACCCTGTTCAACGCATCGAATACAGCCGGACGGTTAATAAAAGTAGCATTACTGAGCACACTCACCTTTGCATCCGGAAAGTAAGCATCACGCAAAGCAAGTGTATCCTCGATAATCTCCGGAAAGTGAGGATGACCAGTCGGCTCACCGTTTCCGGCGAAAGTCAGTACGTCGGGAGCAGGTCCGTTGCTTTTCATCTCTTTTAATTTTTCTTCCAGAGCCATACGGACTTCTTCGCGGGTAGGTAATGAAGATTTAGGACGATGTTCGCCATTGTAACCACATTCACAATAAATGCAATCGAAAGAACATACTTTTCCGTCGGAAGGAAGCAAATTTATTCCAAGTGAGACCCCTAACCGACGTGAATGAACCGGTCCGAATATAGGAGAAGGAAAAATAATAGTCATACTTGATTCTGTTTAATCGTTCAATCTTAGAAACTGTTTTGAATTTCTACAAAAATACTAAAACTTTAGACGCAGCTGCATTTGTACATCCGTTTTTTTATTTCCCCTGATCAGGTCGTTGCCGGAACCTATTTCATCACGATCAAAATATGTGGTTTGTCCGAGCTTGGCAATTGCTGTCCAATGCTTGTTCATATCATAGCGAAAATGAATAGCCAAGCGAATACCTTCTCCCTGAAAAGATGGAGTATAAAAAGAATACAGCAACCCTTTCTCGTAGATATAAATGCGTGAATCATAATCGTCTGTATGAAAATAGCTACCTTGCAATTCTGTTGTCAGAGGCAACCAGGGAAGTTTCCATCCAGCCGTCTGCGTCAGTTGATAACCTTGTCCAGCCGTTTTTCCGGATGAATGAAAATGATTATAATCGACTGTTGTCCGGAGAGATAACGAAGAGCAGGGTAAATAGTTCAATCGATAACGCAGCCGGTGATGATAGGTGGGCAGAATCACTTTTCCCTGCGTACCGGTCACATCACGTTCTTTTTGTTTATAACGGTAATTCACATACATATCAACCGTTTTCGACGGAACGTAATTTGCCTGAAAAGAGCAGATCCACTCCTTTAGAGGCCTTACTTATCCGGTACCTCCACCACGGAAAAGAAAACAGATCGGCAGAAACAAAAAATGTCCAACGGTTGAAAGGATTTACAGAAGCAGCCAGATACCATCCGTTTTCATTCTGAACACTACTTCCTTCACTAAATGAATGAGCAAACATAGCCCAATAATCATGGGAATAATAACGGTGAACCAACATCAACCGGATATCTTGTAAAGGAGAATAAAGCACCTGATTCATAAAAGCCATACCACTGATCCCCAAAGCTGCTTCTCCTTGTATAGAAAAACGATGAAAACGATATTTATAATCCATACCCAGATTATAAAAAGAACGACCATGTAGGTTGTATTTTGAATAGTCTTTAAGTTCCGGTTCATAAGACCTGTTAAAACAGTAGTAAACACCGGTTATACCCAGTTGATAACTATTTCCGGTATAACTGATATTTCCTCCGCTCATCTGCATAGTCAATTGATTCATTTTATCAGCTTCCTTTTCGCTTCGGTGTAAACCTGTTTTATAAATCGAGGTAATTTCACCGCCTTTTATCACTCCATCCAACGAACGATGTGAATAAAATACGGAAAGTGTCCATTGTTTCCATTTTAGAGCTATGCCACTCCCACGGAAATAATTATATTCGTCGGTAGAAGTATGTCTGCGTATACCTGTACTCCTGAAAGTGAAAGACGAAGAATAAGCTGTTTTTCCAAACATAGAACCTTGTCCGAGTACCAGTCCCTGACCGAAGTTCAACCGATAGTTTCCTACAATTCCAGTTTTCAGTATTCCTATATCATGAAGAAGTAGATAGAAAGAGTAGTAATCGTATCCCTGCTTATTATGTAAAGCTCCGAAAGGTTCGCCGCTATCTTTCTCGGCAACTATACCTGCATAAACCTTTTCCTGATAGTGAAAGCCATATTTCACCGAGTTATAAACAGCAGGACCCAAGTAATTTTTCTCGTATCCCTTACGCTTATACAAAGGCACATCCATACGAGTCACCGCTTCATGTTTTCCATATTTTAAAATCTGCTTTAACGTAACAGACTCTTTCTTATCAACAGGCTCTACACAGACAAAAGGAAGCAGATATTGAATAGTCTGCCGATCCAACTCCTCCACTAACTGAAGTTCATAGACAGTCTGCATCGATCCGTGAATATAAATGTACGCAAGTAAATTCTCAATCTGAACATCATTAAGAAAAGGAAACCGCTGTAACTGCTCTTTAGTGGCAGAGTTTATATTAACAGGGTTGTTAACAAGATCGGTTAATTCCTCCAATTCATTCTCCCAATTACGTGTATCTCCTTCTTCATCGGATATAGACAAGTTTTCCATCATCTCTTCCCAAGGATAATCCGAACGATTCTGAGCATGGCAAGTAGAAGTTATCAACGTCATATTAACAAGTAGGAATATACTCAATATAGATATGCTTTCGTTCATATCGAGTGTGGTTATTGTGTTTTAAATAGCAAACGAATTGTCGAAGATAATTTAAATAGGTTAATGCTGCAAGGAAAACCATTAATATAAATTTAATCCTTTATTTTTGCAAAATGAATATGAGGCTTACCATAGGACTTTTGATGTTATCTATCGCCTTATTGTTTTCTTCCGAATCACTGGCACAGGAAAAAACAAATCTCGGTGGATACCTGGTACCTATGTGTGTGTATAATGGTGATACAATCCCGGCTTTCCAGATTCCGACCATTCATATATTCAAGCCTTTAAAATTCAGAAACAGAAAAGAGCAGATGGAATATTATAAATTGGTGAGAAATGTGAAGAAAGTGTATCCTATTGCCAGAGAAATTAACCGCACCATCATTGAAACTTACGAATACTTACAGACCCTGCCCAACGAAAAAGCCCGCCAACGTCATATCAAACGGGTGGAAAAAGGATTGAAGGAACAATATACTCCACGAATGAAAAAACTCTCTTTTGCACAAGGCAAACTGTTGATAAAGCTGATAGACCGGCAAAGCCATCAAAGTTCTTATGAACTGGTAAAAGCATTTATGGGACCTTTTAAAGCCGGATTCTACCAGACCTTTGCCGCACTGTTCGGAGCCAGTCTTAAAAAAACAATATGACCCCGAAGGAGAAGATAAGTTAACCGAACGAGTGATACTGTTGGTAGAAAGCGGACAATTGTAATGTATCCTTCCAGATTCATTTCCTATACTTTGAGTAATAGGTTATTCTCAAATTCATATTATCTTATAAGTGTGTTATAGGAGTGACTTTTGATACATGCTCCTAGATATTCTTCGTTAATCTTGTATCTGTGAAGAAACCAACTCAAAATAATGCCCCTTTTTCTCCATCAATATTTCATGAGTTCCGGTCTCAACGATAAAACCTTTGTCCAACACCACAATTTGATCAGCATTACGAATGGTACTAAGCCTGTGAGCAATAACAACAACAGTACGCTGTTCAAATGCATTGTTCAAGGCATTCACAATTTTTCGTTCATTTATTGAATCCAAAGAGTTTGTGGCTTCGTCCATAAAGAGAAATTTCGGATCCCGATACAGCGCACGAGCAATCAACAAACGCTGCTTTTGTCCTCCACTCAACCCGCGTCCGGTTTCTCCAATGGTCGTTTCAAAACCCTTAGGCATCGCGTTTATCTCATCCTCAATCTGAGCGATGCGACAAACTTCCCTCAAACGCGTATAATTAATTTGTTCATCATCTAATACAATATTATTCAAGATGGTATCACTGAATATTTTTCCATCTTGCATTACCACCCCACACATGTTTCTCCATTGGCGTAGATTAATGGCACTTACATTCATCTTGTCCATTTTTATTTCTCCATGGCTGGGCTTATAAAGCCGAACCAATAGTTTCAGAAGAGTTGACTTACCACTACCACTTCCTCCCACAATTGCCGTGATTTTATTTTCCGGTATTTGTAAGTAAATATTACGCAGAACCAAAGGAGAGTTAGGCGTGTATTGAAAATGTATATTCTCTAATAGAATCGTTTTTCTTTCCGGAAGGATGGTTGTACTGCCAATAGAAAGTAATTCATCCTCATTTTCCAACTGACGAATCTCGTTGATGCGTAAGAAACTGATTTTGGCATATTGCGCTGATACCACAAAATTAATAAATTGCACAAGCGGACCATTGAGCATACCAATAATAAATTGTGTAGAAATCATTATTCCAAATGTTATTTCACCTTTGATAACCGCCATAGCACAGAAAAACACGATAGCCATATTTTTGATATTTTCTATAAATTGGGCACCCAGATTTTGAGCATTGGTTATGGCAAGAACATGCTTATTGACATGATAAAGCCGTGCCTGAATTTCTTCCCATTTCCACCGCCGGTACTTGTCATAATTGTAGATTTTGATATCCTGTATAGTCGAAACGGTTTCCACCCAATAGCTTTGGTTTTTGGACAAAAGTTCAAAATATTCCCAATCCAGTTTTTTACGTATGCTCAAAAACAGTAACACCCAACAAACGTACAGAACCGATCCTGATAAAAATATATAGAAAATTATAGAATTGTAAATCAATAAAATAATACTAAAGACGGCAAATGTAAGCGTTGAAAATATCAATGCCAAAGAATTATTCATAATGAAACTGCGTATACGTTCATGATCTTGTGCCCGTTGCAAAATATCGCCCAGCAGCTTATTCTCAAAGAAAGTAACAGGTAGCTTCATCAATTTTATCAAGTAGTCAGAAATCAAAGCAATATTTACCCGCGCCGTGATATGCAATAAGATCCAATCCCTCAACACATTGAAAATCATTACACTCAACAAGATACAGATATTCCCTATCAGTACCATATTAATAAAGTTCCTATCCGAAGTTTTAATGCCGACATCAATCACCGCTTTAGAGATAAATGGTAACATACCTTGTAAGACAGTAACAACGAGCATAATAATAAATATTAACCCGAAGCTCTTTTTATATGGAAAAAAATATTTAATAATGCTCGAAAAGCTGTTTCTCTTCTGTTCTTGTTCAGCTTTACTATTCTTAAAATCAGTAGTTGGTTCCACGGCAAGTAATACACCTTGGCTTTCATCCCTTTGATACCAACCCTTTCGAAATTCTTCATGCGTGTATTTTATGCGTCCTTTTGCTGGATCCGAGACCCATATGTATTTCCTATCAGAATGATATACCACGATGAAATGACTGTCATTCCAAAACACAATTGCAGGAAACGGAATGCTGTTCACCACATCATCAATGGTACATTTTATGGCAAGCGTTCGCAGCCCGATGCTTTCTGCCCCGGTACTTAGATCAAGTAACGATACACCTTCTTTGGTAATGCCGCAACGGTCACGCATGAACTGCAATGAGTAAAACTTACCAAAATGCTTAGCAATAATTTTAAGGGATGCAGGTCCGCAGTCTTGCGAATCCATTTGGTATTCTACGGGAAAACGGTGGAGTAGCATATTCTTATTTTTCTCCTTTTGATTTTAAATTATCAAATAGTCTTTCAATCAAACGTTTTCGTTTGGTGATAATCTCAACTGTACCTTTTGTTTCAAAATCGAGGGGTAATATTTTCCCAAAGTTAGTTAATGTACCATCGGGAAAAGATATGATTACCAGATAAGTATCCATGTCTCCATTTTGAGTTTTTATCTTGTTGGTAATGCGTGAAACAGATTTCACCACTCCCTTCAGTAATCCATATTCATCATATGGATAGTTGTCCATTTTTACGTTTACTGTTTGCCCAACTTCTACTTTTCCTGCACCGAAAGAAGGTATCACTACTTCACCCAAGATGTTAGTTTTATCGGGAATGATGGAGAATAGCTCCTGCCCGGACTGTACAAAACGATTGTTCCGCCAGAAACCAAGATATTCTAACTCCCCTTCTACAGGCGCATATTGCAAATAATGCTCTTTCCAGAGTTTAATGGCATTTGAAAGTTCATTCTTCCGAGTGATATAATCGGAATAGGCTTTCTCTTTAGCCTCAGTTTCTTCCAAACAGATACGCTGTATTTCCAATTGATTACGACTTATTTCCGATTGTTTCATCTGTCGGTTACTTTGCAAATTTAATTGTGATTCTTTTAAAGAAAGATGTGTCGAGAACTTTTGCTGGTATTCTTGTTCGCTTATTCCTTTCATCGACAGCAATATACTGTCCTTACTCAATTGGTTTTGAGAGTTATCCAATATTTGTTTTTTTAATCGCAGCTCATTATTAAAATTGGCAATGACTGCTTCGTCAGAAATAATTTGTTGTTGCAATTTTTGTCGCATGGTTGAATAAATGTCTGAAGTAAGTAAACGGTCATATTGCAAAAAGGAGAGTAAAAAGGAATTGTAAGCGGAACTGACTTCTCCAAGCAACAGCGTATCGGGCAATTCAACACGAATTGTGCTTTTGTCACTAAGTGTCTTCAAAAAAGAATCAATCCATAAAATATGTTTGTAATCCGCACCACTCTCAATACAACTAATCACATCATTTTTATGCAGTAATGCTTTATTGGGTTGAAATAACGTAATCCGTCCGTTACTGTTAGCGACCAAACGTACCGGTGCTGCATTTGCGGTTACTGATATTTGTCCGTCTACCGTATCGGGATACTGTATCAAAAAACCAAGTAATATGATCATTCCCATCAGTACCCCTACGCATAGTATCACCCATTTTGCCCAGTAGGTGGGCATACGGTCAATAATGGCTTGTACTTCCTCAGATCTGGCAATTACATCAGATTTTTTGTTAGGATTAGGCAAAATAATTTTTGGTGAACATATAGGTTGTTCCTGCTTTTGTATTCTTGAATTCATCTTTTTGCCTGTTCTTTAAATTTATGACTAACATGATGAATCATTCTCAAGCGGTAGTTTGCCTGAGAAAAATAGTTGCTTATCATCCCCGGAGTCCCATTGTAGACGGTTACGTCCGAATAGCCAAAATCTTTTTTGAACAGAGATGAACGGATAGATAGTCATCTTATCTTTAGCAAGGACAGATAAAACTCCATCTGCCGTATCAGTGTCTTTGAAGTCATAGTCTAATATCTTTTGAAATAGCGGCTTAAAAATAATGATAAATTGCGTAGACCAAAACCAATCCATCCAATAGCGATTTGTGTCCACTGGTACCGCTGTGCCAAATCCTCCGACACCTCCCGAAAGCAACTCGGAACCTTGAGCGTTTGCTCCTATTATATTGGCAAACAAATAATCTTTGTTATATGCGGGGGTAAATATATGGTCGTCTTCGCAAATGATAATGATATCATCCCTTTTGTCGATAGCTGTTTGTACAGCCTTTAGCATGCTTTGCCATAATCCAACTGCTCCAATGGAATGTTCGATTGCCTCTATCCAATGGAGAGCAAACTCTACCCTCCCTTGAAACAGTTCCTCTATATGTTGCCGCCGTTCCGTGCGCTCTTTAAGGTTGATGACATATACAGGCAGATAAAAATCACTGTTGTTTGTTCCCATTATTCTTATGATGTTCTTCTACAATTTCTTCCAATATTTTATTTACTTTCTCGCTCCATACCTCCCAATTAAGACGGGTTTCAAATTCTTGCCGCGATGACATCCGGAGTTTCAGATAGTTTTCTTTGTCAGCGAAAACCGACTTTATTTTCTCAGCATAATCTTCAGCTGTAGCATCCGGCATGAGCAAATACCCGTTTTTCCCTTCACGTACCGGTTGACTCACTCCACCCACATTGGCGGCAATGCTGGGTACGGCATAAGCCGATGCTTCACAAAACACAATTCCAAATGCGTCGAACTCTGTAGGAAGTACTAAAAAATGAGCTTCCTGCAAGATCTTACAAAATCTTTCCAAATGTTCCGGTTGGGATTTATCTAAATAAGGAATTATAACTAAATTCTCATCTTCATCATAAGGTTCCCGAATAATAGAACCAATAATCGTAAGCGTACATCGAAATCCATCGGATTTAAGCTTTCTATATGCCCCTAAAACTTTATCTCCACCTTTTTTCTGCCAATTTTTTCCGATAAAGACTAAATTACAAATATCTGTCTGTATATCTATTTTATAGTCTGAAGGAGTAGGGATATTTGCCCCAAATTCCACTACATGAATTTTACCCGGCTCTATATCATAATAATTTATTGTACTTTGCTTTGCCCATTCCGAACTATAAATGATGGCAGTATATTTATTCAATAATTTCTTCTCCATCATTTCTATTTTCTTTATCTGTTCTTCATTCTTTAGTGGGTTTAAGTAGCTTTGGAATGAGTGGTATGTCACATCACTAAGATGCACGACCGGAACATTTACATCCAGAAAAGGAGCTAAATATAAATCTCCAAAAAACACAAGATCATAATTCGTCAATTGTTCGGTACATAATTTCCCGAAAACAGAAACATAGTTCTCTAATGGATTTTTTTTAATATAATTATCTTTGGTAAAATACGCTGCCTGAAGAAGGGTATTCTGTCCAATCACTTTTACATGATGCTTTCTGCTTAGAGCGTGAAACAAATGAAATGTCGTTCCCGACCAATTATTTATATCAGCCGGATTTAATGTTGTTAAAAATGCAATATTCATATATTGAGATCTATTTTTGATTGCATGAAAAAATTAGTTTCACTCACCCGATCGTACGATCGGTCGGATTTACCGCATGGAGGGTTCAACCGAGCAAGATTGCGCTAAAAAAAGAACCGATGCCAATAATATAAGGTATTTCATAACCGAATATTTTTATAAATTTTCTATCCGCTTCTGTATCTCCTTTATTTTTTCCTGTCTTTGTTTTATTTTCATTATAAGCCTATCAGAAGCTTTCTCAAAAGAGATTTCTTTTTCATCCTTATGGGTACAATCCGTACTTTTTATGAAAAACACACCTTTAAATCTTTGATATAAGTTAAATGGATAAAATTCTTGTGGGATATGGTGACTCCCCTGAAGTCGAGACAGTGTTAATTCATTAAAATCGACAGTTAAGGGGGTGTAAAAACATTGTCATCAATAAGACTTAAAAAATATTCCATACTGTTTTCAGGAGGCCTACTCAACCAATTATCTTTCCTGTTATAATGCTCATCATATGCCATGGCTTCTCCACTCCCTATCAGAAATAGCAAAGGAGAGTAACTTTCACCATACGCTTTGCGCATATACCTCCCGAAAGGAATACAAGGTACGGCAGGATAACTCGAAATAGGATTAATATGTCCCGCATGCCCGTAGATTACCGTTTTTACGTTTTCGTCTTTGGCGAACTTGTCAATTAAGAATCTTGCATTTACGAACATAATGGAATCCCGCCGTATGAATCTTTCTATTCCGGCATCTCCGGCTTGCTTTGAAACCCTCAGAATATGCAAGATACATTCTATTTCTTCAGCAGTAAGAAGTTTTTTTATCTTATCTCGATGAGTATCAAGAAAGTTTATCGCACAGTTACGATCTTTTTTCATTAACAACAGAGATAATTGATCAACTTCCGGAATCTGCGATTTTTGGTTCAGCACGGTAATAAAATCAAAAATATCCATAGCAGAACTTTGAGTGGAAGAAAGGATTGAATTGTAATCCATGCCATATAATTTAACTTTAGAATCTTTCGTTTTACCAGAATTAAAGCTCCGCAACCTATTTAAAAAATTAATTGTAGCATGGTTGATAACCAAGGAAGAATCAAGTTCATAATTGTCATCTTGTATAAACCTATTGTAAGCAAATGATTGTTCGAGGGGCATTTCCTGCAGTACTAATTTGCAATTTAACCTTTCCACTGCCTGGATAATCAATTGATACGCTAAATTTTTTATACCGTCATTCCCGTGGACTGACTCCCCTAAGCCGATAATCTTTTTATCATTGATTTCATTGATTTGCTCCAATCCTATTTTTCTATCAACATTTATACCCGTATAGTTAATTTTTTTATCTACTATCAACGGGGAAAGGGTTCGAACAGGAAATTCGTCGATAGGTTTACCGTCAATCAGTATGTCCAATCGAGAGAAAGCAATATAAGCATCCTTATCAATTTCTCCTTCCACATTAATTCGTACGTTTAACATCTCCGCATTATTCAAATTAATGTTTTGGGTAAATAAGCTTAATATACTGTCAGGCCTGAATCTTAAAGTGTCAGAAAAAAGAATGTTTTCCTGCTTACCTATCGCATCCAAGATGATGGAAACAAGTTTTATATTATCGCCTTTACCTTCAAATCCGATTACAGCTTCTTTTTATGTTATTATTGGGAAGTAAAATTCTCTGTTCGTACTCTGATCTTAACCGCTTAGAAAAAGGAAATCCTTTAAAATATTTCTTAGCGAACAAATTTCGATTTGAATCTTGTATATAGGCAGGGATAGTATAATTGCTATATGCTCCATTTTCACGCCACGGATAAACCACCGCAGAATCGAAACGCATAGCAAAATGTAAATCATATACATTCGTATATGTTTGTTTCTCTAATTTAGCGGTACATGATACGGCATAGAATATAAATACAAAGAAAAACAATACATGGAGTTTTGTTATTGAATTCATGTTTAATATTATTTATAAAGATTATCAATACTTAGTTTCCTCTGACTTCTCGTCCTTTCGCCAAACCATCTCTCAGCCCTTTAGAATACCATAACATTTCATAATCGGCATTATGCCACTATGGATTCAAAAATAGCGATAAAGTCAGAGGAAGTACCACCTTTTTTCCGAATATTTCGGAGAAAAGGTTCATGGAATCCATTTTCTTTTCTTTTCATACAAATACATAAGAGCAAATAAAGTTTGGACATGATAGTCTAAGTTCATTTTAAAAAACTCTTCCCTCTTATTTATGGCGGATGCGTTTTTTGTGAACAGCACTCCGTCCATCATACATTTTGGAAAAACCCACTGGAATTGTCCAATTTTCGATTCTGTATTTCCTATATATCTCATTTTCAAAACATCCGCATCGGACAGTTTATCCATCGACAGATAACACGGACTGATACCCGAACGTTCGATACAGTATTCCAATCCGGCAGACGACGAAGACTGCAATCGCCTTATTCCCATTTTACCAGGAAATACCCATGTCAAATAACTTCCCCCTCCGGCAAGCAGTCCCACGGCGGAGTAGTCATCACCGTATGAACCCTTCATATATTCTCCGAAAGGGCGCATGTCCGATCCCAGCCATCCAGCGATACTTGTATAATTCGCATGCCCCAAATGACAATATACGGTAGTCGTTTCATCTTTTTTAAGCATTGTTTTCATTAAGAACTTCGCATTCTCGTACATGCCGGAATCCCTACCCCGAAAACGATTCAGTTCATCAACGGTCGCTTCCTCCTCCGCATTCAGGCAATAACTCATTATTTCCGCTTCTCGCCGGGTAAGTATGCCCTTGAAGCCATGATTGGCATGCAACACAGAGTCCGCCCTTTAAAAGGGAACTTCTCGTCCGACAACAGAAGAGAATTGCATATCGCTTTCAAGCCTTCGTCGCCTTTACCTCTGCGGAGCGTGTAAAAGAAGTAAAACAGGTCGATACTGCTTTGTAAGCGGTAAATATTCCGGTCAATGCCAAAGAAGCTCACCTTTTCTTCCGAATGCCGGTTGTATTCTTTAATCCATCGCATAAGAGACACAAAGGATGAAGAAGAAAATAAGACCTTGTCAAAAGAGGAAGCAATACTGTCCGGCTTGAACCGCTCGTCCCCCTCCAAATACCGGTTGATATGGAAAGACAATGTCAGGGGCATTTCTAACAAGACGAGCCTGCATTTTCCGTGTTCGATCCTATTCTTGATTATTTCAACACCCATGTCATTCATCGTTCCGGTGCCATGCACGCTCTCTCCGATGGCAAGTATCCTCTTATCGGAAAAGGACAGAGACTTAAGATCGTCACCGTTCACGGGTATCACATCCAATTCCCGAACGGAAGCCGTTGCACCGTTATTCAATGATGGGGGTTCAACCGCATATTTTCCATCAATTAAGATATCCAAAGAGTCAATCCATATTTTAGAGTATTCCCCGGGCTTAAAGGAATTATCCGCCGATCCTAAAGGATCGACCGGAAAATCCTTTTTCCTGGGCTTCTCCCCTTGGGCTTCAAGAGCCACTCCCAGCAACAGAGGAGAAGCTATATCCACACTCCGGCGGGCTACCCTCCATGTGTTGGCAGCAGACAACCGAAACGTGTCCACGAAAGTGACCTCCCTGCATTCACTAATCCCACTCAGCTTCAAATACAGGTCATTGCAGTTTTCTGTTTTATACTTTATCCTCACTTCAATATCTGCCCGCTTTTTTTATCCATATGATAAAAAAGCGGTACCGTGAACCGCGCTCCCCTTAGCTTCATATGACGGATACAATAAAAGCGGATAAGAGCTGATCGCGCTATCTATTTTTGATTGCCAGGAAAAATTAGTGTACGTAGCCCAGTCGTACGATCGGGCGGATTCACGCATGGAGGGTGCAACCGAGCAAGATTGCGCTAAAAAAATAACCGACGCCAATAATATAAGGTATTTCATAACCTATGTTTTTATAAGGTTTTATTTTCATTAAAGCCGAAGGATCTTATGCGGGGAATTTCATTCACCAACCGTTCTTGATGTAACAAACTGACCCGTGGCAGCATCATAAACTGAAATTTGAGTACCTCCGTACGGTATATTCGTTTTAACAAAGTTGAAAGAAGACGAAGCATTATAGCCCTTTTCCAACAGCTCTCTCAAAATAGATAATTCCATATTGGTGATGTCTTGTGAAACATGGCTTACGAGTGATCCTAACGGAGTAAGCCCTACAGCTTCGGAGAGAAATCTGTCCCACCCTGTAGAGGAGATCGAGGTGACATAATCAGGAAATGTATAATACATTTGTGATACCGATCCCGAGTATACCGAACTCCCATAAATATACGTATTGGTAGCTACATATCCCATTCCTTCTACATAACCACCGTTCCAGTTGTCATTGCTAAGCATGTTATCGAATTCCGCTTGGGTATAAGGATTAGCTGATGTTCCATTTCCTCCCCCCACATAGCTCATTTGCAAGGACTCTTCAATTACCGGCATTGTTTTCGCCAGTTCATTTAAACTTTTTCTTGTCAGTTTTTTCATTGTTGTTGAATTTTAAAGTTATTATTAAATTTATTATAGGTTCAACTTCTGTTCATTCTTTGAAAATAAAGTTTGAAATAAAGTTAATACTTCACACTTAGTAAGTAATTGTTTTTCATACAACTTACATAAATCACCATAAGCTGCCACTAATTCCGGATATTCATTTTTATTGAGTTCTATCAGATATTCCAAAACCTCATTAATTATAGACTCTGTTGTTGCTCTTTGCTCACTACTTTTTTGGCTACTGACCTGACTGTCTGATATTCGGTAATAGAGTAATGGTTGACTGTCAATATAAAATCTCCCTCCTGACTTTGCTATCTCCACCCAAAATTTAAAATCTTCGGCATAAGGGCAGTTCTCATATTTTAATGCATTCTTTTTCAAAAAATCCATCCTTATCATAGTAGTGGGATGAAACAAGAAATTTCCCTTTGTAAATTTTAACAGTGGTTGTTCAACCAACCCACTCAAGGTACTCAATAAACCATTCGTTTGTGAATATGTTCCAATACTGTTCATCCAAGTTCCACAAACAGTTACATCCGGATATTCTTGCATAATCGCATATTGAATTTTTAGTCTATCGATATGCATTATATCATCTCCATCCATACGAGCCATATACTTTCCTAAAGAATTCTCTATTCCAAGGTTCAATGACTCTATAAAATTATGACTGTTCTGAATAAGACGTACTCTTTTATCATTATATGACTGAATAATAGAAGACGTGCGGTCAATAGAACCATCGTCTATGAGGATAAACTCAAAATCCACAAAAGATTGCTCTAAGACGCTTTCTATCGCATCTTTTATATGCATTTCGGCATTATAGACAGGCATTACAACAGATATCTCACACATTGTTATCAAGTTATTAAAGTAAAGGAAATTTTTTATTCGCGCAAAAGCCAAGATAACGGGCCAATCCATATTGATATCCAACATGTATACAATTGGGACGAACCATTCTTTTTATCCTTTCTAAACTTTCTTCAGACAAATCCATTTCTATACGCTGAATTTTTACACGATTTTCATCAGCGTTTTCTATGATTCCCGTTAAATTTATCTTTTGGTCCAAAAAGAGAATAGCCGGATTAATATTCTTTTGTCCATATCTGATATGATCTCTTATTACATCATTAAACCCGACCATATTATTTTTTAGTAATGATACTACGTAAATAATACCCCCTAACGAGTGAACTCGCAATTCTTCCCTCACTATATAATGTAACGTAACTATCCATCAATGATTTTGAAAAATATTTATAATTGCAAAAATCGACCAACTTTAAATAAGCCTCATACATTTGTAATACATAATCTTTACTATTTATGTAATAAATATTTTCCCAATCGAAAAACTGAAGTGATAAATAAAGTTCCAGTCCTTGAAATATTTTCTCAATAATTGAATATATTCTCTCATCTTGCTTTTGTAATTTATCCAAGACAAATAAAAAATAAATAATTTTATATGAAACTAACAGCTTATCCGGCTGCTTGTCAATGTTTTCAAAATGTTTGATTATTGCTTCGCGTTGGTCTCCAAACAAATCTTCAAAATCGGCATCAATTAATTTATTTGTTATTAGATAAATAAGGACATATCCTATTCCGGACATACCATTTTCAAAGCCATAATCATTTGTTTTTCTTATTAAAGATTCTTGGAATAGGCTGAAAGCTTTATCTTCAATTTCAGTATCTTGCAAACATTTAGCAGTTTCAAATAACGCTAAAGAGATTCCTGACTTTCCGTTGTAAAGACCGGAAGAGTTGACAGAGCAGGCATTCAGTGAGATATAATCAACAAGTTTTCGTATGGTTGTATCACTAATCATTGAAGAGTATTTTTTCTAATTCGACATTTTTTTTAAAATCATATAAAGCCAAATTACGTAATGTAAAGAAGCTTTCGTAAGAATCTTTGATGGCAGAGTAGTAACGCTGCATAGCATCATTCCGCTCTTTTTGTGCGGTGGCAAGTTCATATACCGACACTTTTCCCAATGAAAACTTTTTCGTCAACATCTTATACTGTTCTTTCGATAACGCATAGGCTCTTGATGCTGTCAGCCAAAGCTTTACACTATGATCATAAGCATTTATCTTTTCTTTTACTTCGTTCTCAAATTCAAAATTTTTTTTTTCTATTCGCAACCGACTTGCATCATAATTATTCTTTGCGATCCGGATATTATTTTTGTTGATGCCCCACTGAAAAATAGGTATTTGAAATTCAATGATCACGGACTGTCTTGTATTTCCATGCCGGTAAGCATCTGCCAATGTTTCAGCATACTGATTTATTCCATAGTTTAAACTTATATTTCCATTGAACCTATTCTTCAATTTGATAGAGAACAGGTTTTTCTCCTCTTCCAACTGTTGAATCTCTTGCTGATTTGAAATTGGATTATTTTTTTTCACATAGTAGATTGCAAGCCGAGCATCGATGGTTAAGGGTAAGTCAAAATCCGGTATTGTAATTTCGGCATTATTTTCTATTCCTAAAAAAGTAAAAAGTTTTTGTATTGATTCCGCATAGTGTTTGACCGCATTTTCATACATGTATTGCAAGTTTAAGGACTGCAATTCCATCTGCTTGTAATCATATTCAGTGATACTTCCATTCCTCAATTTTATCTCTGCAATATGTAACAGAGTGTCGTTGCTCTGTTTGATATCTATGGCAAGTTCACTATCCATCTTACTCAGTATGGCGGATAAATAAAGCGTCAATGCTTGTTGCTGGATCTGGGCAATGTTTGAACAATATTGTTTCACGGCCACTTCGTTTTTGGCACGTTCAATTTTGTTTTCCAACCTTTGTAATTTTCCTCCTCCCCACAACTGCTGCGAATAGCTTATAAAAAACGGATTTGTACTAAAACTGTTTTGTTTACGTGAAAACTCATTCAAATAATTTATATTACTTCCAATACTCAGTTCCCCTCCTGTTATGCTTATTTTCTGTCGTACAGTAGTACCAAAATTAGTATTATTTGAATTGTCCTCTACATAAGAATAACTTCCATCGATCGGTTGTTGCAATAATCGCAGTGACCTGTTAAAATTGATAGGATTAAAATTCAGCACAAATGCAGGGAGAAAGCTTTTCTTATAATTCTCGTATTGCAATAAGTCATTTTGGAAGTTAAGTAATTCTATTTTAGCCGATGATGATTCCAGAGATAGTCTGTTTATCACTTCATCTAATGTCACTTCCCTTGGTATACTTTGACAATATGCATTCGTATAGCACAAAGAAAATACCAATATATAGACTAATAATGTTTTCAATGTTTTAGAATATCTTTAGGTTTAGGTTTATTTTGCAATATTATAAAAACCATATAAATAGAATAATATTACTATTTCTATTTATTTATTTTTAATAATTATACAGTAATTTATTCTAAAACCATAAGATATTTAACAAAGATCATCTACAAGACTATTTCAACTTTTTAAATAAATCCCAGATCACAATTCCTGCTGTTACCGATACATTCAATGAATGTTTTGTGCCATATTGGGGAATTTCAATGCAACCATCCGAATGGTCAATAACCTCCTGCTGCACTCCTTTTACTTCATTTCCCATAACTACAGCATATTTCTTCGAACGGTCCAGTGTTAACTCATCCAACATGATACTCCCTTCCGCCTGTTCGACAGAGTATACCACATATCCTTCACTCCGGAGGTTATCAACCGTTTCAACTGCGTTATTAACATACTTCCAATCCACTGTAAACTCGGCTCCCAAAGCTGTCTTATGCATCTCAGGATGGGGAGGAGTAGCCGTAATTCCACACAGATAAATACATTCAATCCGGAAAGCATCTGCCGTACGAAACACAGAACCGATATTATGCAAACTCCGTATATCGTCCAACACTACAACTAAAGGCAATTTATCAGCTTCTTTAAACTCTTCTATACTTATCCGGTTCAGCTCGGTTATTTTCAATTTTCGCATGATGATGTCGTTTCTGTTAGTATGTTGCAAAAGTAATTCTTTTCTTGTTAACATAGGTGTTGATAACGGTTTAAAACCTGTCAAAAGAATCAGCATATATTTTGAAAACTAATTCTTGCATTATTCAAATGAAGGTATAAGAGCAACGGGATATGAACAATACAAAAAAGTTAGCTTCAACTTTCCAAGCATACTTCAACAGATTTTTCAGTACTAATTAGCCTGTTTATATCCATAAAGTTTTTAACTTTGCACTTTATCAACAAGGTGTTAATGAAGTTAGCAATATAGCTTATTATCAATAAATAGACACGTTCATAAACTGATTATAAACTTAGATAAGTAACTAATAACTTATCCGGCAAGAAAAAGCCGGTTTATTTGCTAACACTATTAACAGGCTATAATCACTAACAAAGGATTTCTTTTTAAAAGAAGAGAAAAAATAAGAATATAATGAATCGAGAAGAATGGGTGAATAAGGGATTCGTTGACGAGCCCGTAGACAAAAGCATTGATCTGAAAGCAGCCATCAATGAACTGAAAAAAGAAAAGAATGCAGTAATCTTGGGACACTATTACCAGAAAGGTGAAATACAGGATATTGCCGACTACATTGGGGACAGTCTGGCTTTGGCTCAAATTGCAGCCAAAACCGATGCGGATATTCTTGTGATGTGTGGCGTTCATTTTATGGGAGAAACCGCAAAGGTGCTTTGTCCGGACAAGAAGGTGCTGGTGCCCGACTTGAATGCAGGATGTTCGTTGGCAGACAGCTGTCCGGCAGATAAGTTTGCTGAGTTTGTGAAAGCACATCCGGGATATACGGTGATTTCGTATGTGAATACAACGGCAGCTGTGAAAGCGGTGACAGATGTAGTAGTGACTTCGACCAATGCAAAACAGATCGTTGAAAGTTTCCCGAAAGATGAAAAGATTATTTTCGGCCCGGATCGTAACCTGGGAAATTATATCAATTCGATTACAGGACGTGAAATGCTGTTGTGGGACGGAGCTTGCCATGTGCATGAACAGTTTTCGGTGGAGAAGATTGTAGAACTGAAAGCACAATATCCCGATGCGGTAGTATTGGCGCATCCCGAATGTAAGAGTGTGGTATTAAAGTTGGCCGATATGGTGGGATCTACAGCGGCTTTATTAAAATATGCAGTGAACAGTGACAAGCAACGGTTCATTGTGGCCACGGAGGCAGGTATCTTACACGAGATGCAGAAAAAATGCCCTCAAAAAACATTCATTCCGGCTCCTCCTAACGATAGTACCTGTGGATGCAATGAATGTAACTTCATGCGGCTGAACACGCTGGAAAAGCTCTATAATTGCCTTAAATACGAATTCCCGGAAGTAACTGTTGACCCGGAAGTTGCCAGAGAGGCGGTAAAGCCGATTAAACGGATGCTGGAGATTTCAGCTAAGTTAGGCTTATAAACAGGTTGTGAATAATAAGTTAACTTTCCGGTTAATATTGAATGTATTTATCATATAAAAGAATCGTATTATACTTATATATAAAGGTATAATACGATTTTTGTTATTAACAAGATCGGTTGAAATACCTGTTAATAATAAGTGTATAGTGTTTAAACAGGAAAGATCCATTGAATGGCGGTTACTCTTTAGGAAAAAGAGGGATAAATTGGATAAAGGACCAGAGAAAAAGGATAGAGTCCGGAAGAATAAAGTAAAAAGAGTATAGAGTAATAACATGGGGATGTTTTGCTGAATAAGATCCCCATGTTATGATATAAAACATCCGGATGTTCTGCATTAGAACATCCGGATGTTTTTGTAATGTAAGCTTAGTGTTTCAGGATGAATGAAGTATTGAAATGAATTTTATTCAGCTTCGTTATGTATTTCGCATGTACCCATTCATCTCCTGATGTTTGATGTCATATTTGGTCACATTAGTAGCGGGTGGGGAAGTGCCGTCTGCCGACATCGGTAAGTATAAAAAAATCCTTCGGTTTGAAATTATATTCAGCCGAAGGATTCATTTTATTTATTTCGTTTTATCGATCAGATTGAACGAAGAAATTCACATAGTTTGTTCACAGCCAAAGCACGATGACTGATTTGATTTTTAATTTCATTACCTAATTCGGCAAAGGTCCGGTCGTATCCTTCAGGAACGAATACCGGATCGTATCCGAATCCGGAATCACCTCTTTTTTCTTTGATTATTTCGCCTTTTATGATTCCTTCGAAGAGATACTCCTTTTCATCCAGAATGAGCGAAATAGCCGTACGGAACTGCGCTCTACGGTTGTCTTTTCCTTCCAGTTCGTGGAGGAGTTTCAACATGTTGGCTTCCGCATTGTGTCCTTCTCCACCGGCATAACGGGCCGAATAGACACCCGGAGCACCTCCCAGTGATTCAACTTCCAGTCCCGTGTCATCGGCAAAGCAGTTTAATCCGTAGTTCCGGTAAATAAAAGATGATTTGAGGTATGCATTGCCTTCAAGAGTCTCTGCTGTCTCCGGAATATCTGTATGACAATTGATGTCATTCAGGCTGAGTAGCTCGACTTTATCCCCTAAGATAGCAGATACTTCTTCCAGCTTATGTGCATTATTGGTTGCGAAAACAAGTTTACGTTTCATTGTATGCAGTTTATTTTATTTTCAGGCGGTCGAATCCTTCACCATATACACCGATTACCGAACTCTGCGAGATAAAAGCATTCGGATCGATATCTTTCACTAAACGGAAAATATCGAGTGACTGACGTTTGTAGGCAAGTACAACTAATACTTTTACATTATTCTGGCTGTACCAGCCCAATCCGTCAAGTACGGTCACTCCCCGATGGGTTTCTTTCGTAATGCGGTCGGCAATCTTTGCATAATCTTTCGAAAAGATAAAGAACTGTACCGATTGACGGGCGCTGTTGACTACATAGTCCAGAACGAAACCGATGATAAACAAGGTAACGAAACCGAATATCACTCTGCGCCAGTCGTTAAAGATGAAATAGCATGAACTGATGATAATGATATCACAGAACATGATCATTCGTCCGAGAGTAACGTCCTTATATTTATTAACAATGGCTGCAATGATATCGGTACCACCTGTGCTGCCGTTATTATTAAATACCACCCCTAATCCGAGACCACACATGATGGCTCCGATGATGCAAGCCATAAAGTCCTGCCCTTCTCCTACCAACTGAAGCGGAGCTCCTTTATCGTCCACAATGATCAGTTGGAAGAACCATAAGAAGAAAGTGAGCATAAAGATGGCGTATGTCGTCTTTATACTGAATTTCGGACCGAGTATCTTAATAGCAAATGTCATCAGGACAGCGTTGATGATGAAGTAGGACCATTGAATGGGGAAACCTGTTGCATAATAGATGATGGCACCGATACCGGTTGTTCCACCTGTAGTGATCTGATAAGGAATCAGAAAAGCTGTCCAGCCTAATGCATAACTTATCAGTCCGAGAGTGATGAAAATATAATCTCTCAACTCTCGCATTACATCGGATTTTGTGGGTTTACTAATCATTTTGTGTGTAGGTATTAAATAACAATGTTAACAATCTTCTTCGGGACTACGATAACTTTCTTCGGTGTTTTGCCTTCTGTCCATTTCAACGAGCGTTCGTCGGCAAGTACAGTGGCTTGAATCGCATCGCTGGCGGCATCAGCCGGAAATTCCATATTGAAGCGTGCCTTGCCATTGAAAGATATGGTGTAATTAACCGTATCTTCTACCAGGTATTGCTCGTTGAAAGCTGGCCATTGTGCATCACATACAGAGGTGGTGTTTCCTAATGTATCCCATAACTCTTCGCATACATGCGGAGCAAAAGGTGCAAGAACTACGATGAGTTGCTCCAATACCTCTTTTTTATTGCATTTCAGACTTGAAAGTTCATTGACACAGATCATGAAAGCACTTACTGAAGTGTTGTAAGAGAACTGTTCGATATCACCGGTTACTTTCTTAATCAACTTATGGAGTGCTTTTAGTTCTTCTTTGGTAGCCGGTTCGTCTTTTACCAGATATTCGCCGTTTCTGTCATAGAACAATGACCAGAATTTTTTGATGAAACGATGTACGCCATCTATTCCGTTCGTATCCCAAGGTTTGGACTGTTCAACCGGTCCGAGGAACATTTCGTACATACGGAGTGTATCGGCACCGTATTTTTCAACAATCATATCCGGATTTACCACATTGAACATAGATTTACTCATCTTTTCAACAGCCCATCCACAGATATACTTGCCGTCTTCCAGAATAAATTCGGCAGTTTCGTATTCGGGTCTCCAAGCCTTGAAAGCTTCCAGGTCGAGGATATCGTTGGATACGATGTTGACATCTACGTGGATAGGAGTAACTTCATATTGATCTTTCAGATTGAGAGATACGAAAGTATTGGTATCCTTGATACGGTAGACAAAGTTACTTCGTCCTTGTATCATTCCCTGATTGACTAGTTTCTGGAAAGGCTCTTCGGCTACGGAGATACCCCAATCGTGCAGGAACTTATTCCAGAAACGTGAATAAATCAAGTGTCCGGTAGCATGTTCCGTACCTCCTACATATAAGTCTACATTTTTCCAGTACTGATCCACGGCGGGAGAAACGAGAGCTTCGTGATTGCGCGGATCCATATAGCGCAGATAATAGGCGGATGAACCGGCAAATCCCGGCATCGTATTCAGTTCCAGTGGGAAAATGGTTATATTATCAATGTTTTCATTGTCTGTCACGCATTTGTTGACAGTGTCCCATGCCCATTTAGTGGCATGTCCCAATGGTGGTTCACCGGTTTCGGTAGGAAGGAATTTGGCTACTTCCGGCAATTCCAGCGGGAGGCAACTTTCATCAATCATGTAAGGCATTCCGTCTTTGTAGTAAACCGGGAATGGTTCGCCCCAATAGCGCTGACGTGAGAAAATTGCATCACGCAGACGGAAATTGACTTTCACACGGCCTAATCCGGTTGCCTTGATATATTCTTTAGTTTTGGCGATTGCTTCTTTTACGGTCAATCCGTTCAATACGAGTCCGCTTTCGGGAGCTCCTGGACGGGGAGAATTCATCATGATGCCTTCTTTGGCGTCGAAGCTTTCTTCACTGACGTCGCAACCTTCGATCAGCGGACGGATTTCCAGATTGAAATGTTTGGCAAAAGCATAGTCACGGCTATCGTGTGCAGGAACAGCCATGATGGCACCTGTACCGTAACCTGCTAATACATAATCGCTAATCCATACCGGTATGGGTTCGTTGGTCAATGGGTTAATGGCATAGCTTCCGGAGAATACGCCGCTTACGCTACGGTCGGCAATACGTTCGCGTTCGGTACGTTTTTTGGTACGGTCCAGATAAGCATCTACTTCGGCTTTTTGTTCCGGAGTGGTCAACTTGGCTACCAATTCACTTTCCGGGGCAAGCACCATGAAAGTAACTCCAAATACCGTGTCGGCACGGGTTGTAAAGATAGTAAATTCAATATCCGAATCTTTCACTTTAAAGTTCATTTCAGCACCTTCGCTGCGTCCTATCCAGTTGCGTTGAGTCTCTTTCAGCGAGTCGGTCCATTCTACGGTTTCAAGTCCGTCGAGCAAACGCTGTGCATAAGCGGATACGCGCAGGCACCACTGACGCATCACTTTTTGAATAACGGGATAACCGCCTCTTTCGGAAACACCGTCAACTACTTCATCATTGGCAAGTACGGTACCCAAAGCCGGACACCAGTTTACCATTGTATTGCCCAAATAGGCTATACGGTAGTTCATGAGGATTTCCTGTTGTTCTTTTTTCGCTTTTAGCATTCCATTCGTCGGCAGTGAAGTCCATTTCTTCGCCACAGGCTACGTTCATACCTTGTGTTCCGTTGGTACTAAAAGCTTCTATTAACTCTTCGATGGGACGTGCCTGTTTTTCATCATTGCAATAATAGCTGTTGAACATTTTGATAAATGCCCATTGGGTCCAATGATAATATTCCGGATCGCAAGTGCGAATTTCACGATTCCAGTCGAAAGAGAAACCAATCTTATCTAATTGTTCACGATAGCGGTTGATGTTATTAACAGTGGTAATTGCAGGGTGCTGTCCGGTTTGAATAGCATATTGTTCGGCCGGCAGTCCGTAAGCATCATATCCCATCGGGTTCAATACGTTAAATCCTTGCAGGCGTTTATAGCGCGCATAAATGTCTGAGGCAATATATCCCAGGGGATGACCTACGTGCAGTCCAGCACCCGAAGGATAGGGGAACATATTGAGTACATAGAATTTTTGTTTGGATGCATCTTCATTTACCTGGTAGGTATGGTTGTCTACCCAAATTTTCTGCCATTTCTTTTCGATCTCCCTGAAATTATATTCCATAGCGATAACCTTTTGTTTATAGTGATTTATAATATATGCTTTATATGAGGGAGCAAATTTACATGATTATTTTCAGATAACCACGAAGATAGCTAAAAAACAAAATAGGTATGAAAAGGAAGAATCAGAAAATAAAAATCTTATATTTGTTGATAATTTAAATTTTAGTATTTATATTTGTAATCATCGATTAGGTATATGATTACTCAAAAGATAAAAATGATGACATTCATTCAATAGGTTTGAGCACGAAGATGTGCTGAAAGGATAACGAATCGGGATATAGTTTACAAAGACTATATCCCGATTTCTTTATTATTTTTCCGCTAATATGATCACCGGATTTTCATCATTCTCTTGTATTTCATACGAAATCAGATATTTTCCGTCGTCAGACATACACTTAGGTATGAATGAATGTTCTTCCGGTATGGCGAATGAATTTTCCGGGTAAGAAATTTGAATGCTATTGGATTTCTTTTCTTTCAGGTCATAGTAAAAAAGATAATTCTGTTTATTGGCCCTTGCAGAAAAGAAAAGTTTATTATCCCATTTCCCGATGGGAGTTAAAGTCGCTGCATTGTCAAAGACACTTTTTCTGGGATCGGTTAATGTGTAGCGGGCATCTTCTGCTATTTTGTATTTTCCTAATTCAATGTACCAACGTGGAACGGGTTGATATTGATTATCGATGGAAAAAATGGTATCGTTGAACATCTCTTTAAAGAAAGTCCGGCCATTTGCATGGAATGGATAGCATTCATTGTAGAATACCATTGTCATCTCTCCTTTTTGAAAGGATTTGCCATAGGGTATTTTAGCCAGGATGGTGCTGTCTTTGAATAGGTAAATTTTGTGAGGTTCATTTCCGGTAATATTCTGTATATAACCGGCTTTTATATTATTACCTGATGCAAGGGGAAATACTTCTTTGATATTGCTTTCCGGGATAGGTTCGGTCTTTATCCATTTTCCGTTCCAGTTATATGTTTTAATTTTGTTGGCTATGTCGAAAATGTGAATGCCTTCATCATCTGTCCAAGCATTATTAATGCCGCTATATTCGGTGGGACCTCCTCCTTTGCTACCTATGTTACAAATAAATTTGCCCGACAGATCGAAAAGGGATAAATTATTGTGATGTACCAGTATTTTGTCTTTATGTAGGATTGTTGCGCGGATATTACCTATCAGTATGGAATCATTGGTTTCTAATTGGACAAAGTGTATGGATTTTGCCCATTCTTTCAAAGGGATCTTTTCCGGTTGGCCGTCAAAAAGGGTAGAGAAGTCGATAGTCTGACATTCGGTAGTAGATTCTTTGTTACATGAAGTAAACATGGAGCAGACAAACAGGGAGAGTACAAAGAAACAGGCGGATTTGTTTTTCATAATTGTATTGTGTAACGGATTAATTAAGGGATCTAATATAGGTATTTAAATTATCGGGAAATCATTAACCGACCAAACGTTAAGGTTTTAAAAGCTTTTTTAGAGAAGCCTTATGGAGGGGGATAGATAAGTACGGGCATAAAAAAAGGAGCAACGCCTTGCTCCAACCTTTGTTAACCTTAAATCTAATACTATGAAAACACATTGCAAAGGTACGGCTTTCTGCGAAAATAGCAAATAAACCAAGTAAATTAGTATGTTTTATAACACGTTTTAAGAAAATAATGTGATTTGTTAAGTGTTGAAAGCTCTGAAATTCTATTTTGGGGTGGATCGGAGACTGTTTTAATACTTCCTTCGGTTGAGAGGATGTTGGGGTATGGACATAAAAAAAGGAGCAACGCCTTGCTCCAACCTTTGTTAACCTTAAATCTAATACTATGAAAAACACATTGCAAAGGTACGACTTCCTGCGAAAATAGCAAGTAATTCGGATAAAAATCGGTGTTTTATAATATATTTTAAAGGATATAATAAAGTTATTAATAAAACAGACTCTTTTTGAAAGGTTTATTTAGAAATGATGATAGCCAAACTTATTATCGGAATAAGGGGCAGACCGATCAATATACATTATTTTAGGTATGGTAAAACTGTCTGTTAGGATAGGTAGATTTGAGGGAAACCGCTATCTTTGCCTTGTTATTTATGAACTTAAAAAGAAGACTATCCGTGAGCAATGATATTGAATTAACCCCGATGATGAAACAGTTTCTTGACCTGAAGGCTAAGCATCCGGATGCAGTGATGCTGTTCCGGTGCGGAGACTTCTATGAAACTTATTCTACCGATGCGATTATTGCAGCTGAAATATTAGGAATTACTCTCACAAAACGTGCCAATGGAAAGGGTAAAACCGTTGAGATGGCGGGATTTCCGCATCATGCGTTAGATACATACCTGCCGAAATTGATCCGTGCAGGTAAGCGGGTGGCCATATGTGACCAGCTTGAAGATCCTAAGACAACGAAGAAATTGGTGAAGCGTGGCATTACGGAGTTAGTTACTCCGGGTGTTTCGATCAATGATAATGTCTTAAATTATAAGGAAAATAACTTTCTGGCAGCTGTTCATTTTGGAAAATCGGCTTGTGGTATTGCATTTCTGGATATTTCTACCGGAGAGTTCCTGACGGCTGAAGGACCTTTTGACTATGTAGATAAGCTGCTGAATAATTTTGCTCCGAAAGAGATTCTTTTCGAACGTGGGAAACGCGGAATGTTTGAGGGAAATTTCGGAAGTAAGTTCTTTACTTTTGAACTGGATGATTGGGTATTTACCGAATCCAGTTCCCGGGAGAAGTTGCTGAAGCATTTTGAAACAAAGAATCTGAAAGGATTCGGGGTTGAGCATCTCAAGAATGGTATTATAGCTTCCGGAGCTATCCTGCAATATCTGGATATGACGGAACATACACAGGTAGGACATATCACTTCGCTGGCACGTATCGAGGAAGACAAATATGTGCGTCTTGATAAATTTACAGTGCGTAGCCTGGAGTTGATCGGTAGCATGAACGATGGTGGCAGCAGTTTGCTTCATGTTATTGACAAGACTATCAGTCCTATGGGAGCCCGTCTGTTGAAGCGTTGGATGGTATTTCCTTTAAAAGATGAGAAACCCATTAATGACCGGCTGAATGTAGTAGAATACTTCTTTCGTAAACCGGATTTCAGGGAGTTGATTGAAGACGAACTGCATCGGATCGGAGATTTGGAACGTATCATTTCAAAAGTAGCCGTCGGGCGTGTTTCTCCTCGTGAGGTAGTACAGTTAAAAGTTGCTTTACAAGCAATTGAACCTATTAAAGAGGCTTGTCAACAGGCCGATAATCCCAGTTTGAACCGAATCGGTGAGCAGTTGAATCTTTGTATTTCTATTCGTGACCGGATTGAAAAAGAGATTAATAATGATCCTCCTCTGTTGATAAATAAGGGGGGAGTCATAAAAGATGGTGTAGATACGGAATTGGATGAGCTTCGGCAGATTGCTTATTCTGGCAAAGATTATCTGCTTAAGATACAGCAACGTGAAAGTGAACTGACAGGAATACCTAGTTTGAAGATTGCTTATAACAGTGTTTTCGGATACTATATTGAAGTGCGGAATGTGCATAAAGATAAAGTGCCGCAAGAGTGGATACGTAAGCAGACGTTGGTAAATGCGGAGCGTTATATCACTCAGGAACTGAAAGAATATGAAGAGAAAATTCTGGGTGCCGAAGACAAGATCCTGGTATTGGAGACTCGCCTGTATACAGAACTTGTACAGGCATTGAGTGAATTTATACCTGCCATCCAGATCAATGCTAACCAGATAGCCCGCATTGACTGCCTGCTTTCATTTGCCAATGTAGCCAAAGAGAATAATTATATTCGCCCGGTGATTGAAGATAATGATGTATTGGATATTCGTCAGGGGCGGCATCCGGTAATTGAAAAGCAACTGCCTATCGGAGAAAAATATATAGCTAACGATGTGTTGTTGGATAACGCTACCCAGCAGGTTATCATTATTACCGGTCCGAATATGGCCGGTAAGTCGGCCCTGTTAAGGCAGACTGCATTGATCACCCTGCTTGCCCAGATTGGTTCGTTCGTTCCGGCCGAGAGTGCTCATATCGGATTGGTAGATAAGATTTTTACTCGGGTAGGTGCCAGTGACAATATCTCTGTAGGAGAATCTACTTTTATGGTCGAGATGAATGAAGCGTCTGATATTCTGAATAATATTTCTTCCCGAAGCCTTGTCCTGTTCGATGAATTGGGACGCGGAACTTCTACTTACGACGGAATATCCATAGCTTGGGCTATTGTAGAGTATATCCATGAGCATCCGAAGGCAAAGGCACGTACACTTTTTGCTACTCACTACCATGAACTGAACGAAATGGAGAAATCCTTCAAGCGCATCAAGAACTATAATGTATCGGTGAAGGAGGTGGATAATAAAGTTATTTTCCTCCGGAAACTTGAAAGGGGCGGAAGTGAGCACTCGTTCGGTATCCATGTGGCCAAGATGGCAGGCATGCCTAAAAGTATTGTGAAACGTGCCAATGAAATTCTGAAGCAACTCGAATCTGACAACCGCCAGCAGGGAATTTCGGGTAAGCCGCTGGCAGAAGTCAGTGAGAATCGCGGAGGTATGCAGTTGAGTTTCTTTCAGCTTGATGACCCGATCTTGTGTCAGATCCGGGATGAAATACTTCATCTGGATGTGAATAATCTTACTCCGATTGAGGCATTAAACAAACTGAATGATATCAAAAAGATAGTCAGGGGAAAATAATTATTTAAGAAACTCTTCTACCTTTTTATAAAACAGGGATAAGTGATGTCCGTCTATAAATCCATGATGAATGGTCATAGCGATGGGCATCACTAATACACCACCTCTTATAACGGCTTTACCCGCATTCATTAACGGGTAATTACCACCGTGACGATGTTCCTGCGTACAAGTCAGTGAGGTGAAATATAAATCGGGAGTAGCGCTGAGGAGCACTACATCCAGTAAATCACTACCTCCTGTCTTTTCTGCTTCATAAGGATCTTTATCCGGATCTATTCCGCTAATGATGGCTTTGGCTTCTGTGTAGAAAGTCTTAAAATCAGGATACCAGGGAAGTCGTACAGTAAAAAAACGTCCGTTATCTGCCACTTTAATGGGAGTCAGCATATCCACTGTATCGAAATAAACTACCCGTCCTTCAGAATCAATGCGGAATCGGAACTCTTTGATTTCATTGACAGCACGCAACACGGCATAAAGGTAGTGCAGGAAGAAGGATTCTCCGGCGGCTTTGGCACGTGTTCTAGCACCCGAACATTCTACTTCTGAAGTAATGGAGATAGTGGGATTCTGGAAACCAAGGAAAAATTCATAATTTTCTTTTCTTTCCCAGGTTTTAATATCAATTATATGTTTCATTTTACACTCTTTTTCTTTCCGTAGAAAAACATAAAGTAAATGCCGATAATTACGAACGGGATGCTTAACCATTGACCCATGTTCAGTGCCATGCTATTTTCGAAATCCACCTGATTTTCTTTCAGGAATTCTACAAAGAAGCGGAAAGTGAAGATAGCTGTCAGGCAAAGTCCGAAGAAGAACCCCCGATGTAGTTTTTTGCTATAGTTCTTATAGAGGAACATCATTACCAGGAAGAGGATAAAATAGGCGATTGCTTCATAAAGTTGTGCCGGATGCCGTGGTTGCATGTCTACCCGTTCGAAAACGAATGCCCAGGATACATCGGTTACCTTACCTATGATTTCGGAATTCATCAGATTGGCAAGGCGAATGAAACATGCCGTAATAGGAGTGGCTACGGCAATCATATCTACCACATCCATATAATTCATTTTCGTTTTGCGGCAATAGAGCCAGAGAGAAATGATCAGCCCGAGGGTACCTCCATGACTGGCCAGTCCTTCATAACCCGTGAACTTCCATCCACCTCCCGGAAGAAATTTAACCGGAAGTATCATTTCCCAAAAATGATTTAGGTAATATCCCGGATCATAGAACAGGCAATGTCCCAGTCGTGCCCCGATTAGGATGCCGAAAAAACAGTAAAAGAAAAGCGGTTCGAACTTCTTTTCGTCTATCTTCTTATCACGATATTGATAGTGCACCACTATGTAAGCAAAGAATATTCCGATAGCCCACAATAGTCCGTAATAACGGATTGAGATGCCGAAAAGATTAAATAATTCCGGATTTGGGTTCCAGTTGATAGATAAAAGAAGGTTGTTCATATTGATTTCTTTATTGTTTGATGAATTTTTTAGCAACTTCCCGATAAGTAGGCACATCGATACCTTGCTCTTCGGCTGCTGTTATCATGTCAAAGAGCAGACCTTGTACCTCTGATTCGTGTCCGCGTGCTATATCTTTTTGCATGGATGCTGTGCTTTCGGGAGCCAGTTTATCAATTACTTTCAGATTGTATGTGACTATGTCTTCTTTAAATTCAATTCCGAGTTTCTTTCCCAGAGCAGCGCTCTCGGTAGAGAGTCCGATAAAAGTATCGCGCACTTTGCCGGGTTTCTGAACTTCTCCCATCGGGACATCGAAATAAGCTCCGGTGACTGCCATGGCTGAAATAAACGACCATTTAATGAAGGTATCCCGATTGATGTCGGAAGAGATTTCTACTTTGATGCCGCTTTCCTGCAAGTCCCTCTGTACGGCCTCCATCAGCCCTGCCGGAACAAGGATTCCCCGGTGTGCACCATATACCAGACGAAAGATGGTTCCCATCTGAGTGATTTCGCCCGGTCCGGAAACAAAGCCTACAATGTAGATACATCCGTCCAGTACGGTGACTCCCGGTACGAGACGTTGGATGCGCGGTCCTGTGCCGTATACATTCAATATGGGAATTACAATCGTTCGGTCGTGGGCTGCCCGCTTGATAAGCTCTGTGATAGAGTCTACGGAATACCCTTTGACACATACAAATATCACATCAGCTTTTCCGTTATATTCTTCTGTCGTGCAGGCATTTATCCGTAGAGCATGTTCACCTTTCAAATCTGATTTCAATTTGAGCCCGTCTTGTTGTATTGCTTGCAGATGTGCTCCACGGGCAATGCAAGTGACGTCTTTTCCGGCAAGTGACAGAAAGCCGGCTATACTTCCGCCTACGCCTCCGGTTCCTGCGATAAGATAACGAAGTCTGTTGGTACTTTCCATATTTATTGATATTTTATGTGTTGCTTGTTAGGCATGATATCCGGTCGCAAAGATAATGATTTGCTTGAAGATAGTAGTAGAAAACCGGGAGTTTTCGTTGGAAGAGAGGAGGGATAACAACAGGAGGAGGTGTTGATACTCACCACAGAGGACGCTGAGTAACACGGAGGAGATTTAAAGTTGTTGATTATTGGTTTTTAAAAAAACTCTGTGATACTCCGTGTTACTCAGTGGTGAAAAGGGTTATGACCCTTCCTCTTCGGTTTATGAATGAAAATAGATGATTCCGGATGAGTTATACATTGAAACGGAAATGCATGATATCTCCATCCTGTACTACGTATTCTTTTCCTTCAACACCCAATTTTCCGGCTTCTTTGACAGCAGCCTCCGAGCCATATTGAAGGAAGTCTTCGTATTTGATAACTTCGGCACGGATAAAACCTTTCTCAAAGTCGGTATGGATCACTCCGGCACATTGTGGAGCTTTCCATCCTTTTTCGTAGGTCCAGGCACGTACTTCCTGTACACCGGCAGTGAAATAAGTCTCCAGGTTCAACAGTTTGTAGGCCGATTTAATGAGACGTGCCACACCCGATTCTTCCAGGCCGATTTCGGCAAGAAACATCTGACGGTCTTCGTAGGTTTCCAGTTCGGCGATGTCAGCTTCTGTTTTTCCGGCTACTACCAGGATTTCGGCGTCTTCGTCCTTTACTGCCTCACGTACCATGTCTACGTATTTGTTTCCATTTACCGCACTTGCTTCGTCCACATTGCAAACATACATTACGGGTTTACTGGTGAGTAAGAACAATTCTTTCGCTATTTTCTGTTCGTCTTTTGTTTCGAACGTTACCGTACGCGCCGATTTGCCCTGTTCCAACGCATCCTTGAATTGAACAAGTACGTCATAAGCTTGTTTGGCGGCTTTATCTCCTCCGGTCTGAGCTTGTTTTTGTACTTTCTGGATACGGCTCTCGATGGTTTCCAGGTCTTTTAACTGTAATTCGTAATCGATGATTTCCTTGTCACGAACCGGATTTACACTTCCGTCCACATGGGTTACATTGTCATCGTCGAAGCAACGGAGTACGTGAATGATGGCATCGGTTTCCCGAATATTGGCCAGGAACTTGTTTCCCAGTCCTTCACCTTTGCTGGCACCTTTCACAAGTCCGGCGATATCTACGATTTCTACTGTTGTGGGGACGATGCGGTTGGGGTGTACCAGTTCAGCCAGTTTATTTAAACGTTCGTCGGGCACGGTAATTACGCCTACGTTCGGTTCGATTGTACAGAAAGGGAAGTTTGCCGCCTGTGCTTTCGCATTGGACAGACAATTAAAAAGTGTTGACTTACCTACATTTGGAAGTCCGACAATACCACATTGCAATGCCATAATATTATAGTCTTTTTTATATTATCAATCAGTTGTGTATTTCTATCAAATGGAAGAGTAATCCTGTAAAGTTGAAAAAGAGCAATTACTCTGATAATATTCCGTTTTGGGGTGCAAAGATAATCAATTTTAGGCTAATGCAGTCATCTGCTTTCTCTTTTTGTCCAAAACGGGGTTGCCTTTTACTACCTGGATCACAGACAATGAGAGAGAATTTGTGTCACTCTGCCGTCTTGAAAGAAATTTCGTAGGGTTTTATGGCATCTCCTTCCGGAGTGCGGAAAGAGAGTCCTAAAAGAGTGATTCCATACTCTTTCCCGGGTAACAATTCTACTCCGATAATCACGGTACGGTTGTCATTGGCGTAGTTGACATTTATAATTTTAGGCATTGCTTCCATTCCGAGGTGACCATAATTGAAAGAGTGTCCGCGGCCCACCAAAGGACGGTCGAAGTGGACAGTAATAGTTTTGATGTCGCTCCGAACGGTTGTATCGCCGTTGGTAAATTCGTCGATCGAAACTACTTTGGGACGGATAGAATCATAGTTTGCGGTATATTGGGCAAAGCCTGTATAAGCTTCTGCCAGCCGCGGCATATAGCTGTTGAGGGTCGGGTATGTCGTGCGGTCAGAGGAATACTTCTCGAGTTCATCGACCAGCTTGCTTATCCAGACAAAGCCACGTGTTTTTTGTATGACGGTTTCTTTGGTGATTTCGACAGCCGGGAAGTTATGGTCTTTCATGTATTTTATGACTGCCGCACGTACCATTGCTTCGGTGAGGACAATAGACCATTGTCCATAGGCTTGGCGCGCCATCTGTTCGCCAACCGCAGCATAAATCTGTTCTCCGCTTGTGCGGAACATTTCCGGGTCGAAGTTTATGAATGAATGGTTGAATTCGTGGATTAAGATCGGCAAGATTAATTCAGGCGGATAAACAACCATTCCTACGGAATCGGTAACCCATGCTCCCATGACTGAAAAGACATTATGTATGTTTTCCTTGTCGGTGATACTCGGTCCGTAATTTCCCGGGCCATTGGACATTGAAAGTATAATGTGAAACCGGTCGTTGGACTTCTGCCCGTAGAAATCATTATACCATTGGGTATCTATGCTTTTGTAAATAGGCATAAAACGACTTACAGCCTCTTGATATAAGTTCTCGTTCGAGTGATAAAAGGCATCGAAACGACTGTCTTTGACAAACTTCTTTAGCAGTTTTATGAATGGGCCTACTTGATTCCGATTCCAGCGAGAGTCCAGTGAACCATAATCTGCGGGCAGATTGAACTGGTTATCGAGATTGATGGCCATACTCATCACTGCATCGTATGAAACACCGTCAGTCTTGACCAACGAGCGTGCGAATGATATAAGTTCGTGGTTTTTATAGGGAGAAAAATGCGATTCGATGCGGTCTGTGTAGAGTTTGAAATCGTTTCTGTTATACTCCGGATTACCCGTTAAACGGAAAATAATGCTAAGTAGTTCGACTCTTTTATCTACTGTCGGCCGGATGAGCATACTGTCAGTTTGTGCCTTTACTTGTTGCGCTGCACAGATTAGCAGCGTAAACATGATGAGGGTGATCTTTCTCATATTAAAATAAGTGTTTGGAGGTTATGATATTGACAAAGGTAATTAAATTGGGATTAATACAGTTATTTCTCTATACGTTTTTGATATTGAGTATATAAAGGAACGCATTATTTTTCAAACAGTGTCGTTATTGTAGTATATTTGCCCAAGTAATTCACAAACACTTAATAGCATGAGAAAGTATTTATCATTCATTCTCCTGTTGATTGGCTTGACCTTACAGGCACAGGAGACGTACAAAACAGTAAAAGACATTTCGTATATTCTTGCGGGGGAAACGGACGGTTACCGTAAAGAGCGTTGCAAACTCGATGTTTACTATCCGGTCGGGAAGAAAGGCTTTCCGACGATCGTCTGGTTTCATGGCGGTGGATTGGAGGGAGGAGGAAAGCATGTTCCCGAGATGTTTATGAATCAGGGATTTGCAGTCGTCGCTGTCAATTACCGCCTGAGTCCTAAAGCTCAGAATCCGGCTTATACAGAGGATGCTGCTGCTGCCGTGGCCTGGGCTTATAAACATATAGAAGAGTATGGAGGCTCACCGAGACGTGTTTTCGTTACCGGTCATTCGGCAGGAGGCTATTTGACTTTAATGGTGGGACTGGATAAGTCTTATCTTCAGGAATACGGGGTAGATGCCGATAGCATAGCTGCTTATCTTCCTATCAGCGGACAGACTGTGACACACTTCACGATACGTAAGGAACGCTCGTTGCCCGAGGGTATTCCGGTGATCGACCAATATGCTCCTTGCAACAAGGCCCGTAAAGATACACCGCCTTTTGTACTGATTACCGGCGACCGGAATCTTGAGATGGCCGACCGCTATGAAGAGAATGCCTTATTGGCTTCGGTACTGAAGAATATTGGTAATAAGAAGGTATCGCTATACGAATTGCAGGGGTTCGATCATGGGCAGGTATACGTCCCCGGCTGTTGCCTGGTAGCGAATTATATTCGTAATTTTATTGCGGACGGAAGGTAACCTGACGGTCCGGTTGATGTTTTTAAGGGGGAGGCTTCTCCCTCATTCGTAGTATGAATTTACCATACTTATGGTATTGAGAATGAACTAAATCTGCACTACCTTTGTCATATTATTAATAAACAGATATATACTAAATAGACAGATATGGGAAAGATAGCAAAGAAACTGACAGATTTAGTGGGTAACACCCCGTTACTGGAACTGAGTAATTACAATGCAAGTAATGGGCTGAAGGCTCGTGTAGTGGCAAAACTGGAATATTTCAACCCGGCAGGGAGCGTGAAAGACCGTATCTCTCTGGCTATGGTTGAAGATGCCGAAGCCAAAGGGACGTTGAAGTCCGGCGCTACTATTATTGAGCCGACCAGTGGAAATACAGGTGTCGGCCTGGCATTTGTGGCAGCTTCCAAAGGCTATAAATTGATATTGACCATGCCCGATACGATGAGCATGGAACGTAGGAATCTGCTGAAAGCACTGGGAGCGGAGCTTGTGCTTACTCCGGGAGCGAACGGAATGAAAGGAGCCATCGCCAAGGCCGAGGAACTGAGGGCTGCCACTCCCGGATCTGTTATCCTGCAACAGTTCGAAAATCCGGCTAACCCTGCAGTCCATGTCCGTACTACGGGTCAGGAGATCTGGAGAGATACCGATGGAAAGGTGGATATCTTTGTAGCCGGAGTGGGAACGGGAGGTACTGTAAGCGGGGTAGGAGCTGCTTTAAAGGAGCATAATCCTGCCGTACGAATCGTTGCCGTAGAGCCTGTCGATTCGCCGGTGCTGTCCGGTGGAGCTCCCGGTCCGCACAAGATACAGGGGATTGGTGCCGGGTTTATTCCTAAAACTTATCATGCAGCCGTAGTAGACGAGATCAGGCAGGTGGGAAATGACGATGCCATCCGCACCAGTCGTGAGTTGGCTGCTAAAGAAGGACTTTTGGTCGGCATTTCTTCGGGAGCGGCAGTATATGCGGCTACAGAGCTGGCAAAACTGCCGGAAAATGAAGGAAAGCTGATCGTTGTATTGCTGCCGGATACGGGAGAACGCTATCTGTCGACTATCTTGTATGCGTTTGAAGAGTATCCGCTTTGATTATTCTCATTACAGATTACGCTGATTGACACAGACTGACCGACTGCTTATCTGTCGGCTGAAAATTCTGTGTAAATCGGTGTAATCTGTGGTGAATTCATTTTGTATGCGGCACTGCGTACTCCTTTGCCGTAACGCTGTCAATCGGAATCTCCCAGATTTTTACGTTCTTGACTGCCGGATCGGAATACACAAATTCCCGGCTACTGTAATGGCGCATCAGTATGTTGAGTGCCTCGCGCTTCTCTTCCGGATCTTCAATGAAGTTCACACGTCCTCTGCAAATCACACTCTTGGCCCGCATCCGGTAACTGCATGCCACTTTGGGATGCTGAAATACCAATTCGTGGTCTACACTGAAGGTAATGCAAACACGGTTGTTTCTTGCCAGCATATCGATGCTGCTGCCCGTGGGACCGGAATGCAGATAGATCACCCCGTCCTGATAACCGAAGTTCATGGGAATTACGTACGGATTTCCTTCCAGGTCAGTGATACCTACAAAGCAAATGTCACAGCGGGAGATAATTTCTTCTACTTGCTCTTTGTTTTCAATGATTACTGTCTTCATAACTATATTCTCTTGATAGAACTACAAAGATGGAAATTTATTTTAGATATCCGTGCAGCAACAGGGCATTTACAGGCATTGTTTTTTTGTTTGTTCTGATTTTCGGGATGAATGCGAATCTCCCGGTGCCTGTTGTGATTGGTGACGACAGAATGGTACCCCCCCGTTTCATCTCCTTCCTGATCTTCAATCTCAAATTGTCTGTACAGTTCTTTCAGCTCTTGCAGGGTTCTCCGGTAATTCCGTTTCAGAGAGCGTTTGATGATCAGAAGGTAAATGCACATGCCGAGCGGAATAACAATGACGTTTAGTATGCCGGGGACGACGTTCGTTGCCATCAGGTAAAACACGTAGAAGCCGATTGCCGAAAGGAAGGAACATGTGTATACAATCCAGTCATATTTGGTATTGAACCTGATGCTTTTCTCAATCTCTTTGATACGGTATTCCAACCATTCCTTTACGGGCATTCCATGGGTATACTTCCGCATCTTGTATGCGGAGCGTTCCCAGAGGAAATAAGAGACGGACAACACGGCCAAAGCGCCCATATCCAAATACATTCTTGTTGCGTTTTGCTCTTTTACGAACTGTGATACGATGAGGAAAACGGCCACGGCAATGATAACGAGCCGGAAAACAGTTCCGGGATACACTGTCTTGATTGATTTTCTGGCAGAGTTGACGACCATTTCATTCAGTCTCTCTTCCGGATACGGTTTGATGGTTCTTTCTATTCCCGCTTTCCAGGTTTCTTTAATGTCATTTGTTTCCATTACGTTTACTTTTTAAATTGTTTTTGTAGCTGACCTTTCAGTCTGTGAATCTTTACGCCGACGGCGGAACTGCTTATCCCCACTATTCCGGCTATCTCTTCGTAACTATAGTCTTCCATATAAAGCAGCATGATGGATTTGTCTATTTCATTCAGCTTTTGCAGGGCATTGACAAGTCTTTGCCAGTTTTCGTCCTGTTCCTGTTGTTCCCAGGGGTCAACAGGCTCTCCATCCGGCGGCGAGTCACGAAATTCGATGCGGCTGTCCTTTCTTACTTTCGAGATGGAGGTGTTGATTGCCACCGTATAAATCCACGAAGCAGGTTTCTCTTTATTCTGCAACGCCGGGAAAGACCGCCAGAGCTGGTAGACTGTTTCCTGAAAATTGTCCTCCCTGTCGGCTTCCGACCTGAAATATATCCGGTTTACTTTGTGGATAATTCCCTGGTAGGCCGTCAGTAGTTTTAGAAATTCATTCTTGTTCGACTTCATTTGGTTTAATCTTTACTTTATAGTCGGCTGAAAGATGCTTTTATTACAAGGACTATGAAAAAAGGAAGTGTTCTACAGAATTAAGGTATGTATCGGTAAAAGGTGTTTGACCGGGCAGAGTTGTTGCATCAGACTAATTGATGTATTTTGCCTTCATTTCATTTCAAAAAGGTGCTGAATGGCTGTTTCTGCTTACATGTACTTTCTTTTTTAGGGGGCAGATAGGAAGCCAAAGAGCCCGGAGGCGGACTTTTGGGGTTCGATAAACGCTCTTTTCGGATCGGAAAGCCGGGCTTTTCGGGTCGGAGTCCCTTGTTTCCGGCAAAAAGAAGGAGGTGTTTTCCGGAAACGCTTACTTTTTCGGGTGCTTTTTTCAGTCATCATCGAGGTCGCGGATAGGAATCATTCCTTCGCATTTATTCTCATTCAGCTCAACGTAGAGTCCCCATTCGGTAACACCGGAAATAACGCCGTCGTAAGTCTGTCCCAGGCGTTCCGTCATGTATTCTACCTGCTTGTACTTGATAGAGGCGCGTTCCGCGTTGCAGCTATCTGTTCCATGCTGCTGGAATGCTCACAGAGGGCTTCGTATTTCTGTTCGGAAACGCTTCGGCCTCCCTAAATCCAAGGTACTTGGTGAGCAGACCGGTGTGCACCAGCATGTCCGGATAGCGTCGGATGGGCGAAGTGAAATGGGTGTAGTAATCGAATGCCAATCCGTAGTGACCACGTTGTGCACGGAATAGCGTGCTTTCTGCATGGCACGGATGGAGACGGTTTCAATAAAGTTCTCCTCTTTCTTTCCCTGAATATCATCCAGCAGGTGGTTGATGGACTTGGGATGTCGGTCTTTGGTTCCGCCGGTGCGCAGTTTGTAGCCGAAGCGGGCAATGAACTGTGCCAGGTTATCCAGCTTTTCCGGGTCCGGGAGGTCGTGAATACGATAGGGGAATACTTTCGGCTTTCTTGCTTTTGGGTACACGTCCTATCTTTTCCGCTACAGTGCGGTTGGCGAGTAGCATGAACTCCTCTATCAGTTTGTTGGCATCTTTGGACTCCTTGAAATATACGCTGACAGGCTTGCCCTGCTCGTCAATTTCAAACTTCACCTCATAGCGGTCGAAGTTGATGGCGCCGGCCTTAAACCGTTTCTCACGCAATATCTTGGCAAGCCTTATCCAGCTTGGAGGACCTCTTCCTTAAAGTCTCCCTCTGCCGGTTTCTATAATCTGCTGCGCCTCTTCGTAGGTGAAGCGGCGGTCGGACTTGATAACGTATGCACCACGCGCGAGTTCTTCACTTCTCCCTTGTCCGTCATCTCGAAGATGGCAGAGTAGGCAAGCTTCTCTTCATCGGGGCGGAGTGAACAGATGAAGTTACACAACCGTTCGGGGAGCATTGGGATGGTGCGGTCTACGAGGTAAACGGATGTGGCGCGCTTCTCGGCTTCTTGTCTATGCTGCCTTCCGTTACGTAGTGCGTCACGTCGGCAATGTGTACACCCACTTCCCAAAGATTGTTCTTCAGTTTGCGGATGGAGAGGCATCGTCGAAGTCCTTAGCGTCTTGGGGTCTATGGTAAAGGTGGTCACACCCCGGAAGTCCTCACGTCGGGCTATTTCCTCTGCGGAGATTTCGGCAGGTATCCTGTCTGCAGCTTTTCCACGGCACCGGGGTAAACATACGGCAATCCGAATTCCGCCAGGATGGCGTGCATCTCGGTGGTATTATCTCCTGCTTTCCCCAGAATGTCGATAACCTGACCGATAGGATTCTTTGCCTTGTCAGGCCATTCCACCACTTGACGATGGCCTTGTCGCCTGTCTTTCCACCTTTCAGCTTCTCTTTGGGGATAAAGATATCATTGGCCAGCGTGCGGTTTTCCGTAACAAGGAAAGCATATGACTTGGCAACTTCCAGGGTACCTACGAAGGTATCGTTGGCGCGTTCCAGTATCTCGATGACTTCGCCTTCGGCTTCGCGTCCGCGACGCTTGGCATAAAAGGCGATACGCACTTTATCATTGTTCATGGCGTGTGCCGAGTTCCGTTCGGCAATGAAGATGGGGTCGCCTCCGCCTTCGGGTATGAATGAATTCTTGCCGTTGCTCTTGCGTTGGAAAGTGCCGGTCATTCTCCACACCGTGGTTGTTCAGCTTGTATTTATGCTTGTCCACTTCGGTGATGTAATCGTCATCCGACAGTTCGGACAGTATATCCATACACAGCATCTTCAGCGGGTGTGTAGTGAGATGCAGTTGTTCGAAAATGTATTTCAGGGACAGTACTTCGTCTTGCTTTACGTGGAAGAAGTCCAATAGTGCTTTGACGAGCTCTTTCTTCTTCATTCGCTTGCCGGCTTTCTTTTCTTTCTTTTTGGCCATAATGTTATGATGTATTTTATGTATAAATAGAGATTCTGTGTCAATCTGTGTAATCTGTGGTGATTACCTCTTGCAAAGTAAACAAATAAATATGTTCCTTCGTTCACTCAGACTTCAAAATATTATCATTCTATTGAAAATAATGAAGGAACGACAGATTGTAATGGATTTATGTACTATATTTGCACACAAAGTGAAGATAGGCTGTACCTTAGACGAAAAGCAGATGGAAATGCAAACTCTGAACAAAAAAGTAGATGCCACACGGGAAAAAGACATTTACCGGGTGACGGTTGTGGGAAGTGTGGTAAACTTTCTCTTGCTTGTCTTCAAATTCTTTGCAGGTATTGTAGGTCACAGTGCCGCCATGCTGGCGGATGCGGTACATTCTTTGTCGGATTTCATTACAGACATCATTGTCATTGTTTTTGTGCGCATTTCGGCAAAGCCGGAAGATGAGGGACACGACTACGGACATGGCAAATACGAGACTTTGGCAACTGCCATTATCGGTATTTTTCTGTTGTTTGTGGGATTCGGCATTTTCTGGAACGGGGCTTCCTCCATTTACCGCTTCCTGCAAGGCGGCTCTCTGCAGGAACCCGGTATACTGGCACTGGTGGCTGCATTGGTATCCATCGTTTTCAAGGAAGTGCTTTATCAATATACCGTATTCAAGGGCAGGAAGTTGAATTCGCAGGCGGTTGTTGCCAATGCCTGGCATCACCGGAGTGACGCGTTTTCGTCCATAGGCACGGCAGCGGGTATAGGTGGCGCCATTCTTTTGGGTGACCATTGGCGGGTGTTGGACCCGGTGGCAGCAGTTATTGTCAGCTTCTTCATTATGAAGGTGGCCGTGCAGTTGTTGATACCGTGTGTGGACGAACTGTTGGAGAAATCGTTGCCCGTCGAGGTGGAGGATGAGATACTGAAGACGATTCTTTCTTTTCCCGGTATCAGCTCGCCGCATCACCTTCGTACGCGCCGCATCGGCAGTTATTGTGCCATCGAGGTGCATGTGCGTATGGATGGCAGCATCTCGCTGGAGGAAGCTCACGAGACGGCAACGGCGGTGGAGAACAAGCTGAAAAGGCAGTTCGGCAAAGGAACACTGGTCAGCATCCATGTGGAGCCGGTGAAGAAGAGTAACGAGGCGACAGAGTAACACAAGGAGCGTCAAGGTGACGGACCGGATGAAAAGTAATTAGTAATTTGTAACAGAAGAAGTGGAATCGATTTTAATTACAGGAGCAAGCGGATTTATCGGAAGTTTCATCGTGGAGGAGGCGTTGAAGCGCAAGTTCGGTGTGTGGGCGGGTGTACGTTCGTCCAGCAGCCGCGAGTATCTGCGTGACCGCAAGATACATTTCCTCGAACTGGACTTTGCGCACCCCAATGAACTGAGGGCACAACTCTCGGGACATAAAGGGACCTACAATAAATTTGATTATATTGTCCATTGTGCCGGTGTGACGAAGTGTGTGGACAAGAACGAATTCGATTTGGTGAATTATCTGCAGACCAAATACTTCATCGATACGCTGAGGGAGCTGAACATGATTCCCAAGCAGTTTATCTTCATCAGTACGCTGAGTGTGTTCGGCCCGGTACGCGAGAGGACCTACGACCCGATTATGGAGAGTGACCCCCCTTCACCCAATACCGCCTACGGACTCAGTAAACTGAAAACAGAACTTTATTTGCAGAGTATTCCGGGTTTCCCCTACGTCATCTACCGGCCGACGGGTGTATACGGGCCGCGTGAGAAGGATTATTATCTTATGGCAAAGTCCATCCGGCAGCATACGGACTTTTCTGTAGGCTTCTGCCGCCAGGACTTGACGTTTGTATATGTAAAGGATATCGTGCAGGCCGTCTTCCTCGGGATAGAGAAGCAGGTGTCCCGCCGCGCCTATTTCCTGGCTGACGGGCAAGGTGTATAGCAGCCGTGCTTTTTCCGACTTGATAAGGAAAGAATTGGGCAATCCGTTTGTAATTCGTCTGAGATGTCCGTTAATTATATTGAAAGTTGTATCTTTGCTCGCCGAATATTGGGCAAAACGCCGGAATACCACCAGTACGCTCAATTCGGACAAGTATAGAATAATGAAACAACGCAACTGGCAATGCGATATAACTCCGACTGTCGAGGAATTGGGCTACAGTCCCGAATACGACCTGGAACGGGGAGTGAAGGAAACGATTGCCTGGTATAAAGATAAGGGATGGCTTTAGACTTATTCAAGAGGGTAGAAACCCGTAAGGGGCTTTTTGCGGTAGAGAAGATTACGCTGATATATAATCTGCTGACTTCCATACTCATACTGTTTCTTTTTCAAGAAATGGATCATCCGGTGCAGATGCTTGCAGACCGCGCTGTGATTGCAGGCATGACGTTTTTGCTGATGTATCTTTACCGGCTTGCGCCCTGCAAGTTCTCCGCCTTTGTGCGTATTGCTATCCAGATGTCACTTTTTCCTATTGGTATCCCGATACGTTCGAGTTCAACCGTATCTTTCCGAACCTGGACCATGTTTTCGCTTCGGTCGAGCAATGGATATTCGGCGGACAGCCTGCCGTATGGTTCTGTCTGCCTTTTCCGCAGATGTGGGTGAGCGAACCGTTCAATATGGGTTATTTCTTCTACTATCCGATGATACTTCTGGTAGTGGTGTGGTATTTTCTCTACCGCTTCGACCTTTTTGAGAAAGTGTCGTTCGTGATAGTCACCGCTTTCTTCATCTACTACCTGATATATATATTCGTTCCGGTGGCAGGCCCTCAGTTCTATTTCCCTGCCATCGGATGGATTCGGTTTCGCAGGGTGTCTTTCCTTCCATTGGCGATTATTTCAATCACAATCAGGAGTTGCTTCCCGGTCCCGGTTATCAGCATGGATTCTTTTACAGCCTGGTGGAGGGTTCACAGCAAGTAGGAGAACGTCCGACTGCCGCTTTTCCCAGTTCGCATGTGGGCGTGTCGACCATTCTGATGATTATGGCATGGCGTGCCAGCAAGAAACTGTTTGCCTGCCTGATGCCGTTCTATCTGTTGCTTTGTGGAGCTACTGTTTACATTCAGGCACACTATCTGATTGATGCGATCGCAGGATTTGTTTCTGCTTTCGTGTTGTATGTATTGGTGACGAAGATGTTCAAGAAGTGGTTCGCAGTGCCGATGTTCAAGTGATGGGGTGGACTTACCACAGAGTAACACAGAGTCTCACAGAGAATAAATAAACTTTATTAAAATAAAGTTCGTACACATAATTAACTCTCATATTAACTATCGATTTGTCCACTCTACTCTGTGGAACTCCGTGTTACTCTGTGGTGAGTCCGTCGAATATCCGGAAGAGTTCTTCTACCGATTCGGTGCGTAGCATGGCAATGCGTGTCTCACGGAAATTGGGGATTCCTTTAAATAGGGGAGTTGCTGCCAGATGACGGCGGATATGGATGATCCCTCTGCGTTCGTCCAGTCGGGCTACACTGTTCAGCACCTCTTCGCGCAACACATCGAGGTACCACTCGAATGATTCTCGCGGAAGTTCTTCTCCGGTTTCCAGATAATGCTTCACTTCGCGGAATATCCAGGGACGGCCGATACTGCCGCGTCCTATCATAATCGCATCTACACCATATCGCTCAAAGCACTCTTTGGCACCAGCGGCCGTAGTCACATCGCCGTTTCCTATAATAGGTATGTGCATACGTGGGTTATTCTTGACTTCTCCTATCAGGGTCCAGTCTGCCTCGCCTGTATACATCTGCGCACGGGTACGTCCGTGAATGGCCAGTGCCGCAATGCCGCAATCCTGCAGTTGCTCTGCCAGGTCCACTATTATTTTATGATCGGCATCCCATCCCAGTCGGGTTTTCACGGTGACAGGTATTTTGACTGCATCTGCCACGGCACGGGTTATTTCCAGCATCTTGGGGATATTCTGCAACATGCCGGCTCCGGCCCCTTTCCCTGCTACTTTCTTTACCGGGCAACCGAAGTTGATATCCAATATATCCGGTTGTGCTTCTTCTACAATCCGGGCGGCACCCACCATGGCTTCCGTGTCTTTACCGTATATTTGAATGGCGACGGGGCGTTCTTCATCGCAGATGGTCAGTTTTTGAGTGGTTTTATTGACGGAACGTATCAAAGCATCACTCGAGACGAACTCGGTGTATACCATATCGGCTCCAAACTTTTTGCACATCAGGCGAAAAGCGGGGTCTGTTACATCTTCCATCGGAGCCAGAAATACAGGGCGTTCGCCCAGGTCTATGTGGCCTATTTTCATCTTTTTACGATTTTCTATTCATTATTTGGCTGCAAAAATACGGAAAAAAAGCCTACCTTTGCACCTCATTCATTTATTTAACTGGATAGAAATTATGAAAAAAAGACTATTTTCCATTGCTCTGTGCCTGACTTTTATCTTGTCTGCCACTTCCGTCTCGGCCCAGGATGCTGCCTACAGAGAGGCATTAAGCAAGATGCTTGAGGCTTCGGGTGCCATGACTACAGTGAAGTCGATGGTTCCGCAAATGATCGGGATGATGAAACATACTTATTCGAATGTTCCGGATGAATTCTGGAAGAACTTCGAGGAGCAATTATCGGAGAAAGCAAACACCCAGTTTCTGGATATATACGTGTCTATCTATCACAGATACCTGACGATAAGCGACCTGAAGAAGATCACTGCATTTTATGAATCGCCGGTAGGCAAGAAGCTGGCCGAGTCCACTCCTGTGATGACTGCGGAAGCCATGGAAGCGGGCCAACAGATCGGTATGGGAATTGCCAAGGAGATAATGGCAAACCTCAAAGAAAAAGGATATGTTCAGTAAGTAGTTACGACTCCGTAACTTATAATTTGTGACTATGTATAAGATAAGCGATTTTGAAATAATGGCTCCTGTAGGTTCACGTGAGTCGCTGGCGGCAGCCATACAGGCAGGTGCGGATTCTATTTACTTCGGAATTGAGAGTCTGAATATGCGTGCACGTTCTGCCAGTACATTTACTGTCAATGATTTACGCGAGATAGCACAGATCTGTGATGAACATGGAATGAAGAGTTATCTGACAGTGAATACCATCATTTACGATAAGGATATCGAATTGATGCGTACCATTGTCGATGCGGCCAAGGAAGCGGGCATTTCGGCCGTGATTGCGGCTGACGTGGCAGTGATGAGCTATGCCAACAAGATTGGGCAGGAAGTACATCTGTCTACTCAATTGAATATTTCGAATGCGGAAGCCCTGAAGTTCTATGCGCAATTTGCCGATGTAGTGGTGTTGGCTCGTGAACTGAATCTGGAGCAGGTGGCGGAGATCTACCGGCAGATTCAGGAAGAGCATATCTGCGGACCGAGCGGTGAGCGGATACGTATCGAGATGTTCTGCCACGGCGCTTTGTGCATGGCGGTATCGGGCAAGTGCTATCTTTCGCTGCACGAGATGAACCATTCGGCCAACAGGGGAGCTTGCATGCAAATCTGTCGCCGTGCTTACACCGTCCGTGACAAAGATACCGATGTAGAGCTTGAGGTTGACAATCAGTATATCATGTCGCCGAAAGACTTGAAGACCATTCACTTCATGAACAAAATGATAGATGCCGGGGTACGTGTGTTCAAGATTGAGGGCCGAGCCCGCGGTCCCGAATACGTACGTACTGTCGTCGAATGTTATAAGCAGGCCATCCGGGCATATCTGGATGATTCGTTTACCGACGAGAAGATTGCGGCATGGGATGAACGTCTGAAGACTGTATTCAACCGGGGATTCTGGGATGGCTATTATTTGGGACAGCGTTTGGGCGAATGGACCAAGAACTACGGGTCGGCAGCCACTGAGCGTAAGATATATGTGGGTAAAGGCATCAAATACTTCTCTAACATTGGTGTGGCCGAATTCTTGGTTGAAGCGGCAGAGGTAAGTGTGGGTGATAAACTGTTGATTACCGGACCTACTACCGGAGCTGTGTTTGCTACGCTTGACGAAGCTCGTGTAGATCTGAAACCGGTGGAGACTGTGAAAAAGGGAGAACACTTCTCAATGAAACTGGATAAGATACGTCCGAGTGATAAGTTATATAAATTGGTTTCGACCGAAGAACTGAAAAAATTTAAAGGGCTTGAATAAAATGGAAAAGTATATCTATGAACTTACTTTAAAGGTACGCGACTATGAGTGCGACCTGCAAGGCATTGTGAATAATGCGAATTACCAACATTATCTGGAGCATACCCGTCACGAGTTTCTTTCATCGGTAGGCGTAAGCTTTGCAAAACTGCATGAAGAGGGAGTCGATCCGGTGGTAGCCCGCATCAATATGGCTTTCAAAACCCCGTTGAAGAGTGGCGATGAATTCGTTTCCAAATTGTATATGAAGAAAGAAGGCATCAAATATGTATTCTATCAGGATATCTTTCGGAAAAGCGATGATAAAGTAGTCGTTAAGTCGACCGTAGAGACCGTATGTGTCGTTAATGGACGCTTGAGCGACAGTGAGTTATTCGATCAGATCTTCGCACCCTATCTGCAATGAGTACGGATGAAGAGCGAATATACAGCATTGCTCTGACACAAATACCGGGTGTGGGGCATATAGGTGCCAAGCGCCTGGTAGACGGTATGGGAAGTGCTACCGATGTATTTCGCTACCGTACCGAGCTGCCCGACCGTTTGCCCGGAGTGAACCGGGCGGTAGTCGCGGCATTAGACTCCCCGCAGGCCTTGAAACGTGCCGAGCAAGAATATGAGTTTGCCCGAAATAACCGCATCTCTTGTTTTACACTGGCAGATGAAGATTATCCTTCCCGCTTACGGGAGTGTGACGATGCTCCTGTCGTGCTGTTCTTTAAAGGGAAGGCCAATCTCAATGCCTTACACATTATTAATATGGTGGGGACCCGTAATGCGACAGACTACGGGAAGCACATTTGTGTCAGCTTCCTGCAAGAGTTGCAGATGCAGTGTCCGGATGTGCTTGTAGTCAGTGGATTGGCTTATGGAATCGATATCAATGCCCACCGCTCAGCACTGTCTGTCGAACTTCCTACTGTGGGGGTATTGGCTCACGGGCTGGATCGCATCTATCCGTCCCTTCACCGTAAGACAGCTATCGACATGCTTCGGCAAGGCGGATTGCTGACAGAATTTCTTTCCGGAACGAATCCGGATAAACACAACTTCATAAGTCGGAATCGCATTGTTGCCGGTATAAGTGATGCTACTATTGTGGTGGAGTCTGCCGCTAAAGGCGGTTCGCTGATTACAGCGGATATTGCCGGAAGCTATCATCGCGATTGTTTTGCTTTTCCCGGGCGGGTCACGGACGAATATTCAAAGGGATGCAACCAGTTGATACAAGAGAACAAAGCTGTTTTGCTGGAGTCTGCATCGGACTTTGTGAAAGCAATGGGCTGGGACAGCGATTTGAAAAGTGTCAAGCCGGAAACCGTACAGCGAAACCTCTTTCCGGATCTGTCTGCCGAGGAACTGAGAATTGTCGATATTCTCGGAAAGCTGGGCGATCTGCAAATAAACGCATTGATGGTTCAGGCCGATATTCCCATTAATAAGATCAGTGCTATTCTGTTTGAACTTGAAATGAAAGGCGTTATTCGGGTTCTGGCAGGAGGAGTTTACCAGTTACTCAGATAAAAAAGGCAAAAAAAAAGGAGTCACGCCTGACTCCAACCTTTTGTTAACCTTAAATCTAATACTATGAAAAAAATCACTGTACAAATGTAGGTTTCTCTTATCTATTATCCAAATATTCTTCTTAATATTGGCTCTCTTTGAGTTTCTTTTACTGTTTTTTACTGTTCTCTTTTACAAGTGGGCTAAACATCGGCAATAGCTCTTTTGCTTTTAACCTCCCTTCACTTTCCTCGAAAAGCTTTCTTCATTAGGTTCCCACTCTTCATAGTCTGACATGGGGATGTCGGGAGGTTTAACATGGGGGTGTCGGACGGTCTGACACCCCCATGTCGGACAACGTATGTCGTAGAGACAGATCTATTTTCTTGCCGGGATAAGTAAGTCAGGTGGTAAGTAAGAAGATTTAAGCAACGGCAGTACCCACTTTTAGAGGCCGGCATTGGCCGGAAAGCTACCCAAGTGCGGGGGTGCTTCACCGCCAAACTTGCAAATTCCTTTCAATCGTTTCACAGAAGCATTCAGAGCTTGTATTTAGCTTTGATTAAATTATTATGTATCGATTTGAACTTCTATATTTGTATTGCACAAACAGACAAATTATGGAAAACCGTATCTGCATACTGACCCTTTTTGTTTTTCTCTTTCTGCTTTCGGGAGAAAGCCGGGCCATGGTAGCAATGCCGGATGCCTGGACCAGAATGATGATTGGTGTAAACCAGAAGGATTGGTCGCTGTTACGTGAAAGAGTGCAGGCTGACCTCCACGTTCCGGATCGTGAGGATGTGCTGATGTTGATCGATTATCACCGCGATGACCGGATGAAATGTGAGAATTTATTACGCAGGTTGAACGGTGGAGAAGCATACCGCTATATTATGAATAAAATCTTACCGCTTTTATATGTATACAGAGAACATTCACCTGTACCCATACCGGATGATAAAGCTGCCGGTGTGTTTTTGAGTACGGTGAATGTATTGCCCCGAGTGAAATTCGTACATCCTCAGCCGGTGGTCCCGGAAGAGGGAAAAATAGAAACACCAGTAATAATAGAACAGAGAACAGTGCTTGCACTGAAAAACAACCTGCTATACGACCTGGCATTGGCACCGAATATAGAGGTGGAAATACCATTGAACAGACGCTGGTCGGTCAATGCCGAGTATAAATGTCCGTGGTGGCTCAATAGTAGCCGGGAGTTTTGCTATCAATTGCTTTCGGGAGGCGTTGAAGGTCGTTGCTGGTTGGGCAACCGGAAGCGGAGGAATCGCTTGGCAGGACATTTCATTGGAGCTTATGCCGAAGGGGGAATTTATGATTTCCAGTTTAAAGGAGACGGCTATCAAGGAAGATATTATGCAGCTTCAGGGCTGACTTATGGATATGCAAAGCAGATTGCACGGCATCTCTCGTTTGAATTCAGCCTGGGCATAGGTTATCTGACTACGGAGTACAAGAAGTACACTCCTTATGAGGGAGACTTGGTTTGGAAAAGTAGTGCACGCTATAACTTCATAGGCCCCACCAAGGCAAAAGTATCTTTGGTGTGGCTTATAACAGCAAGGAGATGATAATGAATGAAAGATATAACAAGGTTGCTTTGCATGGTTCTCCTCTCGTTTCTGGTGGTGACGGGATGCAGCCGGCGGGATATTCTGGACGATTATCCGGTGAGTGGTGTGGAAGTGCGGCTGGATTGGAGCGGAGTGACGGAGAAGTTGCCGGAAGGAGTTCGGATTATTTTCTATCCGAAAGACGAAAAAGGTAGAAAGATAGATACGTATTTGTCGGTAACAGGTGGGGAAGTAAAAGTTCCTTCGGGACACTACGCTGTTGTTATTTACAATTACGATACTGAAACGGTCTTAATTCGTGGAGAGGAATCTTATGAAACCATTCAGGCTTATACCAATTTTTGTAAGTTGGGTATTGCAGGTACAGAAAAGATGGTTTGGGGACCGGATCCGCTTTATGTGGTAAATATAGATGATTTGGATATACAGAATAGTGAAGAGACATTGATTCTGAAGCTGAAACCAAAATTGGTGATAAGAACTTACTCCTTTAGTATCAAAGTGCAGGGATTAAGTAATGTTTCAAACGTGATAGGGAGTATTGGTGGGATGGCAGATCATTATTTTTTAGGAAAAGCTTATGCTATGTGCGATGATTATCCGATTAATATTGACCTGAATGTGAAAGCCGGGAAGATAGAAGGGGTATTTACCACTTTTGGATTACCGGAAGCTATTATTACCCGTTTAGAAATAAAACTTCCGGTGATGATGAACCTGATGATTATTAAGGTGGACAATTCGGTACAGGAGGTTAAGATTAATATAACGGAAGCTGTACAAGAACCTACCGGCGGTGGTGAAGGAGGAGAAGGAGAGGAAACAAAACCGCCGGCATTGGTTGAAGTTGAAATAGAAGATGAAATAAAAGTAGATGATGTGGAAACTCCTCCAAGTGGAGGTGGTGGCATTGGTGGTGATGTAGGAGATTGGGACGACGAAACGAATGTAGAGTTGCCTGTTGGATAAGAAAGAAATACATACAAATAAAAATATTAATAACTTAAAAAAACATACTATTATGAAGAAGATTTTATTCGCAGCAGTCGCTGCAATGGCAATTACGGGTTGCTCACAGAATGAAGAGATTGAAAAGGCTGTACAGCCGGTGGAAATTAGTTTCAATACGGCAGTGAGTAAGACAACAAGAGCTACGACTTTAGTGAACTCAGCTTTTACAAAGTTTACGGCATATGCCTATTCTACTACTGAGGCATTTGCTAATGCTACAAAAGTTAATGCGCTGATATCTGGCGCTGAGTTTACTAAAGGAGAAAACTCCGCATGGGGCAGTGGTAACTCTGTATTCTATTGGCCGGCAACAGATCAAGTAAGTTTCTTTGCTTTTTCACCTAACACTACAAAACAGTTTTCTTGGGGAGCAGCTACTGCTAAAACAGCGCCTACACTGACCTATACTGTGAAAGATGCTGTGGAAGATCAGGAAGATTTGGTGGTAGCAGAAGTGATGAATAAGCAAAAAGCTACGAGCGGTTCCACAGGAGCGGTTGCTTTAAATTTTAAACACGCGTTGACGAAGGTTGGTTTTAAAATAAAAGGAGAAGGAAGTGGTGTTACTTACACTTTAAATAAAATAGTTATTAATGCCAAGAAAAAAGGTGTGTATACTTATGGGGCTACTTCTACTACTAGTGAGACAACATTAGGTACATGGACTATTCCTAGCGATGTTACAGCTAATACAGCATATACTGTCGAACCTACTGAGGCACTTTCTATTACAGGAGCAGATAGCGATGCTACTGTAGATGCGACTTTGGTTGAAGCAGATTACACAGCCATGCTTATTCCTCAAGATTTAACTGGCGTTACATTCGAAATTTACTACAAAGCTGAGGCTGGTGGTGCGATATTGTGTGATAAAACAACTACTCCGGAAGAAATTACATTTGCCGATGGAACTTGGACTGCCGGACAAAGCGTTGCTTACGTATTGACGTTAAAAGGCGTTGAGAAGATGTCTATTACCGGTTCAGTTGCTGATAGCTGGGATTTCACTGAGACTCCTAAGTAGTATTCGATACTGTCCATCATTTTGTGTAAATAGAAAACTTCAGGATTCAAGTATAAAACTTGAATCCTGTTTTCAAATATGGGACTATCCATAATATTATAATAAATGATGCATTTGATAGCCCTGCTCAAGTAGGGCTATTTTTTTATTCCTTCTTTTATTGTCTTTCTAAATAATTCTCTTACATTTGTCGCAAACATACAAACAAACACACCCGTATATATGCCCAGCTCCGTTTGTGGAGATCCCATGATGTGTCAGAACTGCAAAAAGTCAGTTCCTAATGCCATTTTCCATGTTTACCATAGACGTGGTTTCCATTATCCTGCACAAAAATGTGAGGAGAATTTCATTTTGTTTCTTATCAAGGGAGAAATGCTGGTGAATAGCCGGGAGTATGCCGGAACAATGCTTAAAGCCGGAGAATTTATGCTTCAGCCCATCAGTTCGAAAATAGAAATGCTGGCCATGACCGATGTGGAATGTATCTATTATCAGTTTAATCAACCTGAATTGTTTTGTGATATCCGGTATAATCGTATCATGAAGGAGACTGATCCTCCGTTAATTCCCTCACCCTTACCCATTATTCCCGAACTTCAACATTTTCTTGAGTCTGCACGTACTTATCTGAGCGAAAAGAAGATTTGTCGGGATCTCTTATCATTAAAGCGGAAAGAGCTTGCTTTCATACTCGGTTATTTTTATTCGGATTATGACCTGGCTTCCTTGGTACATCCTCTCTCAAAATATGCTTCTTCGTTTGAGTGCTTTGTATATCAGAACTATAAGAAGGTGAAGACTGTTGAAGAGTTTGCTAAACTTGGAGGATATAGCCAGACTACATTCAGGAGGATTTTCGATAATGTTTTTCATGAGCCGGTGTATGAGTGGATGCTTAGCCGCCGCAAAGAGGAGATCATTTACGAACTTCAGAATACAGAGGCTACCATCTCTGAAATCTGTTATAAATTCGGGTTCGAATCTTTACCGCATTTCTCAAACTTCTGTAAAAAGTCATTTGGTACCTCGCCACGCAGCATTCGATTGAAGCGTTCATCCGAATGAGACAGGCCTCTGGAAGAGAGATTTTTTTTATCATTGTATTTAGGTATCGGAGTTTCGGTGAATACCTAAATATGGTGATTGTCGTCCGGTGTCGATATACGTACCTTTGCGGACTAATTAAACAGAGTGATTAATGAACCACAAAGTGTTGTACAGAGTAGCTTTATTCTGTCTTTTTTCTATGCTGTCAGCCGTTCTTATGCATGCCGGCGAACAGCAACAACAAAGTAAAGGTATAGTGACAGGTCGAATCGTCGACCAACAGAAGCAACCTTACTATCCGGTTGCAGTTGCCATTGAAGGTGTTTATATTGGCGGATATACCAACGAGAATGGAGTTTATCATATCAATGATGTGCCGGCGGGCAGTCAGACGATAGTTGTATCGGGCATAGGAGTGAAAACTAAAAAGGTGCCGATACATGTGACTGCCGGAAAAGTGAACCGGATTCCGGACATAGAGATCGATACCCAGGCGGAAGAGCTGGAAGAAGTACAGGTGATTGGAAAATCTGAAGCTCGCCGGCAGCAGGAGCAGGCGTATGCCATATCGGTACTCGACATCAAGAAAGCGTATAATAGCGCTGCACCTCTCAACAAATTATTGAACAATGTGTCGAGTGTCCGTATCCGTGAGGAAGGTGGTATGGGGTCTAACTATAATTTCAGCCTGAACGGATTTTCGGGCAATCAGGTGAAATTCTTTTTGGACGGAATACCGATGGATAATTTCGGATCGTCTTTTAACCTCGCTAATATCTCGGCTAACATGGCTGAGCGTGTAGAGGTATATAAAGGGGTATTACCTGTAAATCTGGGTGCCGATGCCTTGGGAGGAGCGGTGAATATCGTCAGCCGTAGAGATGCCAATTATCTGGATGCGACCTATTCTTTTGGCTCTTTCAATACTCATAAAGTCTCGGTGAATGGAGCCTATACCCATCTGAAAACAGGTTTCACGGTGCGTGCCAATGCTTTCTATAACTATTCCGACAATGATTATAAAGTGTTTGTGCCCATCATCGATCTGGCTACCAATAAGAAGATAAACGAGCGGTGGGTAAAGCGCTTTAATGATGCCTACCGGTCAGGAGGTATCCGCCTGGAGACGGGAATAACCAATAAGCCTTATGCCGACTATCTGCTTGCAGGCATTATTCTTTCGAAGAATGATAAAGATGTACAGACTGGTGCTACGATGGATGCCGTTTACGGTGGCGTAAAAATGAAGAGTGAATCTGTGATCCCTTCTATTCGTTATAAGAAAGACGATCTGTTTCTTGACGGACTTTCGCTGTCACTTTACGGAACGTATAATTCTGTAAATACTTTCAATGTGGATACCATCGCCCGCCGTTACAACTGGTTGGGAGAATCCGTTCCGTCTACTTCTGCAGGAGAAGGGTATTATACGGATTCCAAGATAAAGAACCGCGAATGGTTAGGAAACGGAAACATCAGTTACGTGATCGACGGTCACCAATCATTGATACTGAACCATGTGGTTTCTGCTATGCGGAGAACCATGAATGATAAAGTACGGCCGGATGATGAAAACAACAATGTACCTCAGCAACTGACTAAGAATATCACAGGCTTGGGATGGCAGATCCGCTATGATCGTTGGAATGCCAATGTATTCGGAAAGATGTATAAGTTGTACAGTTCTACCTATAAGCGGTTGGATGAATATACAGAGAATGCCCGTTGGGAAAAAGTGCGGGATCATAAAACCAATTTCGGATACGGTGCGGCGGCTACTTATTATATCTTACCCTCTTTGCAGGCTAAGTTCTCTTACGAGCATGCCTATCGTTTGCCGGAAAGTATCGAAATGTTTGGAGACGGGTTGATTCAGCAGCGGAATCCGGATTTAAAACCGGAAAGCAGCCGGAATTTGAATCTGGGGTTGAGCTTCATTCAAACTTTCGGAGCCCATCAACTTTCGGCTGATGGAAACTTCATTTATCGTTATACGACAGACTTTATCCTGAAAGGGGTCAGCCTGACCAGTAACCCGACTACCGGTTACGAGAATCTGGGTAAGGTGTTGACAAAGGGTGTTGAGGCTGCTGTCAGATATAACTATAAAGATCTGTTCCATACGGGAGCCGGTTTTACTTATCAGGACATTACCGACCGGCAGCGATATGAGAAGACGAAGGACAGCTTTGTCGGCGAAGGTATCACAGAGAATATTACCTATAAAGAGCGTTTGCCGAACATCCCTTATTTGTTTGCTAATGCCGATGCAGGGGTTCGTTTTCACGATTTGATTTGGAAAAACTCTGTGCTGACATTTGACTATAATCTTAATTATATTCATTCGTATTATCTTTCGTTCCCGGGCTTGGGTGCAAAAAGCTCTAAAAAAGTAATCCCCGAACAGTTCTCACACGATCTGGCATTGGGGTATTCAATGGACAACGGAAAGTATAGTGTGGTTGTGGAGTGTACCAATCTGACCAATCAAAAGCTGTATGATAACTACCGCTTGCAGAAACCCGGGCGTGCCTTTAATGTGAAACTGAGATATTTCTTTAGTAAATAAAAAAGTCTGATGATTACAATGTATCGAATTTATATGTATCTCCTTGCTGCCTGCCTTTTATTGGGTGTCACGGCATGTGAAGAAGAAGGATTGGGAAATGAGGAAACTCCTTTTGCTCCCTATGTACTCAGCCTGGGTATCAATTCCAATGGGACTACCACTTATTATGTGGTTACTGCACCCGAATTGATGTCCGGAACAATCAACGCGGTGGCCAAAGGTATCGAGCAAAACGGATATCGTGATTATGAACAGGCCGGACAAACGGTGTTCAGTATTGGCGGACTGGGACTGACCAGTGCAACCGGAATTGTACGTGATGCAAACGGCTATCTGACGGAGCGTGGAGACTTTGTCTTTAACAGTTCGCTGAATGCGTTTACACAAATGGACGGGCAGAACATGATCGGCCTTGAACTTCCGGCTAATAAGGAGAGTGGGGATCAAATGACCTTATATACCGTAAATATCAGTGATGTTTCTATCACTTCTCAGGTCAAAGCTCCGGTATTTCCGCTGAATCAACTCGAATGGCCGAGTATCACGGGTATGTGTTATAGTGAAGGTAATGTGTACGTTACTTATTTTCCGATGAACCCTTCCACTTTTGAGACTTTATATACCGATACTACTTTTGTTGCGGTATACTCTTATCCGGATATGCAGTTTAAGACATTGATGAAAGATACGCGTACCGGTCCTGCCGGTTCGTGGAATGCATTTAACGGTATTTTTAAGGTAGAGTCCGGCGATATGTACATCATGTCTAATTCTGCCATTGCCAACGGATTCTCACAAAGTACCAAGAATGCTGCTTTCCTTCGTATCCCTAAAGGTGAGACGCATTTTGATGACTACTATTTTGACTTTGAGACGGTTTCGGGAGGATTGAAACCTGCCCATATCAAATATATCGGTAATGGTCTGGTATTTGCCGAGGTCAGCACCATCAGTCCGCAGACATCCGCCGACCGTTGGGGAGATAAGAGTTTGAAATGCTGCATTATCGATCTTAATAATAAAACGGTACGTGACATTAAAGAGATTCCGGTGCATAACGGAGATGGCGGACGGCGTTTTGCCGCTCTGGTAGACGGAGGTTATGTTTATCGTCCGGTCACTACTTCAGAGGGTACTTACATTTATCAGGTAGATCCTCAGGCGGCTACTGCGGTCAGGGGAGCTAAAGTTTCAACCACGTTTGTCGGCGGTTTCTTCCGTCTGGATTGATAGGAGATGAATAAGACTTTTCGGAAGGCTTGTGCGAAACTTCATTTATGGCTTGGATTGCTTTCGGGTATTGTGGTATTCATAGTCTGCATCACCGGCTGCATGTATGCATTTAAAGACGAAATTAGTGTTTGTACAGTTACCAAAGCCCAGTTCATCCATCTTGCTCAACATAGCTTTCGCACGGCGTGCAGCTTCCACTTTACCCTGAGGTAACAGTGCCAACTGGCTGACCTTTGCAGAAACAAACAACATGGCAGAACCATTCTTACATGCAGCAACACAAGCACCACAACCGATACATGCAGCAGCATCCATAGCCTCATCGGCAATAGGTTTTGCAATAGGAATTGCGTTAGCGTCAGGAATACCACCGGTATTGATTGACACGTAACCACCGGCCTGCATAATCTTGTCGTATGCGCTACGGTCTACCATCAAGTCGCGGATTACCGGGAAACCGGCAGAACGCCAAGGCTCAACAGTAATGGTGTCACCGTCTTTGAAACGACGCATATAAATCTGGCAGGTAGTAGCACCTGTAGCAGGTCCGTGAGGATGTCCGTTAATGTACATAGAGCACATACCGCAGATACCTTCGCGACAGTCGTGGTCGAATACGATAGGTTCTTTACCTTCATTGATAAGCTGCTCGTTCAAGATATCCATCATTTCCAGGAATGAGGTATCACCCGGAATATCTTTCATTTGGAAGGTATCAAAATGTCCTTTTATCCTTAGGACCTTTCTGACGCCAAACTTTCAGTGTGAAACTTATATTTTTATCCATGATTTCTATACAATTAATAATTAAGACTTATAGTTACGAGTTTGAACCTTAACGAACTGATAGTTCAAATCTTCCTTGATCAATTCGGGTTCTTTTCCTTCACCTGTGTATTTCCAGCAAGCTACATACGAGAACTTGTCATCGTGACGAAGTGCTTCACCTTCCGGAGTCTGGTGTTCTTCACGGAAGTGACCACCACAAGATTCCTCACGGTTCAATGCATCGTAAGCCATCAGCTCACCGATTTCGATGAAATCAGCCAGGCGGATTGCCTTTTCAAGTTCTACATTCAATTCATTAGCTTCACCCGGAATGCGAAGGTCGCTCCAGAAGGTCTTTCTTACTTCTTTCAGTTTAGCCAGAGCAGTAGTCAAAGATTCCTTGGTACGTCCCATACCTACGAAGTCCCACATGATGTGACCCAGCTCCTTGTGAATAGAGTCTACAGAACGATGACCCTTGATATTCATCAGTCTCTGGATCTTATCGTTTACAGCCTTTTCGGCAGCTACGAATTCGGGAAGGTCTGTTGAGAAACGGGGAACCTGAATCTGGTCTGACAAATAGTTCTGGATAGTGTAAGGCAATACGAAGTAACCGTCAGCCAATCCCTGCATCAATGCAGATGCACCCAAACGGTTTGCACCGTGGTCAGAGAAGTTAGCTTCACCGATAGCATACAGGCCCTTGATAGAAGTCATCAGTTCATAGTCAACCCAGATACCACCCATTGTATAGTGGATAGCCGGGAAGATCATCATCGGAGTCTTGTACGGGTTCTCGTCAGTGATTTCTTCGTACATATCGAACAAGTTACCGTAACGGGCACGAACTACATCTTCACCCAGACGATCGATAGCGTATTTAAAGTCGAGGAATACGGCCAAACCTGTGTTGTTCACACCGAAACCGGCGTCGCAACGTTCTTTCGCAGCACGTGAAGCAACGTCACGCGGAACAGGTTACCGAATGCCGGATAACGGCGTTCCAGATAGAAGTCACGGTCTGCATCAGGAATATCGGTCGGCTTCTTAGTTCCTGCCTGCAATGCCTTGGCATCTTCCAGCTTTTTCGGAACCCAGATACGTCCGTCATTACGCAATGACTCGGACATCAAAGTCAGTTTAGACTGCTTGTCACCGTGTACAGGGATACAGGTCGGGTGGATCTGTGCAAAGCAAGGATTGGCAAAGTAAGCACCTTTGCGGTAAACCTGCATAGCAGCCGAACCATTTGACGCCATAGCGTTGGTAGACAAGAAGTAAGTATTACCATAACCGCCGGTACCGATAACTACCGCATGGGCAGCGAAACGTTCAATCTTACCTGTAACCAAATTACGGGCGATGATACCACGGGCGCGTTCCACACCTTCGTTATCCTTAATCAGCACAACGTCCAACATCTCATAACGAGTGTACAACTTCACGTTACCACGCTGAACTTCACGGCTCAATGCAGAATAAGCACCCAGCAACAACTGCTGTCCGGTTTGGCCGCGGGCATAGAATGTACGTGATACCTGAGCACCACCGAATGAACGGTTGTCAAGCAAACCACCGTATTCGCGAGCGAAAGGAACACCTTGAGCTACGCACTGGTCGATGATAGCATTTGACACTTCGGCCAGACGGTAAACGTTAGCTTCGCGTGCACGGTAGTCACCACCTTTAATTGTATCGTAGAAAAGACGGTAAACGGAGTCACCATCATTTTGATAATTCTTAGCAGCATTGATACCTCCCTGTGCAGCAATAGAGTGTGCACGACGGGGAGAGTCCTGGATACAGAAGTTTAATACCTTGAAACCCAGAGCACCCAGTGAAGCAGCAGCCGAAGCACCTGCCAAACCGGTACCTACCACAATAATGTCAAGACGACGTTTGTTGGCAGGGTTTACCAATTTTTGATGAGCTTTATAATTGGTCCATTTCTCGGCTAAAGCGCCTTCAGGAATTTTAGAATCTATAGTAGCCATATTCATTTACAATTTTATCATTTACAATTTACGATTAGCAAGCACCACAAGCGAGTGATTTTACGAAGTAGATAACGACTACTGCTGCAAAACCAAGAACTACCAAAGTAGAGTAGATGTTACCAATAGTCTTCCAACGCTCGAACCAGATTTTGTTGCTCCAGCCCAAAGTCTGCAAAGCACTCCAGAATCCGTGAGTCAGGTGGAACCATAAAGCTGCTAACCAAATGAGGTAAAGCACTGTAAATACAGGGCATCCGAATGTTTCACGGATGTAAGCGGCACCGTCTGTAGGGCCGAACGCACCTAAATCATGAACACCGATAATTTCGGCAAACTGCATTTTGTACCAGAAATTGGCAAAGTGAAGAGCCAATCCGGCAATGACGATAATACCCAGGACAAGCATGTTCTGAGATGCCCATTCCACAGTTTTAGGTTTAACGTTCACTGCATAGCGTTCGCTACCACGAGCTGCACGGTTCTGCATGGTCAACCAGAAAGCGTAGATGATGTGGATTACGAACAGAGCAGCCAGTCCGGCAGTTGCAACCAACGCGTACCAGTTAGCTCCCAAGAATTCACAAATCATGTTGTAAGCATCTTCCGAGAAGAGCGCAACAAGGTTCATCGCCATGTGAAACGTCAGAAACAGGACAAGGGCGATACCTGTGACACTCATCACCACTTTCCTTCCAATAGATGAATTACTTAACCACATAAATGATTGAATTTAAATTATTTAAGTAATTTTTCTCCGTTTGCTGCACGTGTTCTCAGGGCGCGGGGCGAGTCTCCAAAGGAAGCTTTGCAGAAATGTGCAAAATGTGATAAAGAGTCGAATCCGTAACGATTACTGATCTCGGTGATCCGTTGTTTGGTATGCTGGAGGTCTTCCAGAATGCCTTCACTTTTCTTGCTCCAGAATCCATTCGTATACGGGTACGCCATACATATTCTTGAATAAACGGCGAAATGTGGTAGTGGTATAGCCACCGAGGTGGGCAAACTCCTCCACATTCTTCACCTTGTCGTAGTTCTGCATGACGAAATATTGGAAGCTTTCCGTATAAGTGCTGATGGGGTAGAAAAACTTGCTCAACTGGGGTCTCGGGTAATAACAGATGATCAGATACATCAGTTCCTGACATTTCAGATCGATGAATGCGCCGCAAGGCATCTGTTCATCGAGGTAATCACAAATATCTTTCATGAAGTTGGTTATGCGTTGTGTCATAACCAATGGTGTATAAGTTAGCGGAGCTTCTGATTGTTGCAGGATCTCATGATAGCGCTGTTCACAGATTAGGGGTGGTTCGTTGAACCAGTACACTACATAATTTACGTCTGTTAGTGCCAGCAATTCTAATTTGGAGCCGATGGACTGGAGAATAAATTGTCCTTCACGTAATGTGGTGCCCGGATACTCTTCACTGTTGACCAGTAATTCTCCTTGTAGTATAAACAGGATACAATTTTGTGTGCATTTGTCGGGCGGAAAATGTTGTCCTTTGGGAAACTTCCGGTGAACAAGTATGCCTTCTGTAGCTTTGGGACATTGCGCACAATCTGTCTGTCTATTACATTGAGTTTCTCTGGCCATGAATTAAAGTTAGGTGTCAGGGTAAATAATACTTAGGGAACAAAGATAGGTTTTTTTTGCGAAAACTCTGTCTTTTTAATCTATCTTTGCTGCAAAATAGTAAATTAGTAGAAAAATGAAGAAATTTGTGCTTATTTGTTTTTGTGTGCTTTCTTCGGTAGGGGGATATGCTCAGAACTGGGATATCAATACGTTACATAAAATAAACAGTCTTGATAGTAAGTTTGTCCGTAACTATAATAAGATAATTTCACGTTCGGAGCCCTATGTTGCGGTCGGTGTTCCGGTGGCGATGGCTGTATATGCAGGTATCGATAAAGATAAAGAGCTGCTGAAAGATGCCATCTACATAGGTACGAGTGTGGCCGAGGCAGTCGTGATTACGTATGGTATGAAATATGCTTTTGACCGTGAGCGTCCCTACGACCGTTATCCGGATCGGGTAGATGTACGTAGTCATGAATCGAGTCCTTCGTTTCCTTCCGGTCATACGGCAGCAGCCTTTTCACTGGCTACTTCTTTGAGTATCCGTTATCCTAAATGGTATGTGATAGCTCCGTCTGCTTTCTGGGCATGTTCTGTGGGATTCTCAAGAATGAATGAAGGAGTACATTACCCGTCGGATGTAGCAGCAGGAGCTGTGATAGGGGCCGGTTGTGCGGTAGCCAATATTTATGTGAATCGCTGGCTTAACAAGTGGTTGTTCGGTGAGAAGAAGAAGGTTACAATAAGTTATTGACGACATACGGTGAATGACAAACAGGCTGCAGGAAGCATAGTCTGTTCGTCATTCACCGTATATCGTTTTCCATTATAGAAACGTTATTTCAATATCTTTTCGTACTCTTTGTCATTTAAGATTTCCAGTGCCCGCTCCACACTCTTATTGGTGGCATTCATTACTTGGAAATATTCATTCATATCCCATAAGTCACGGGCTATCAAAGCTTTCAGCTGAGCTTTAATCAGTGGCAGGGCTTTGTTGTACTGCTCCTCGTTGAATTCAATCTTTTCTTTATCGGCAGCTTCTCTCAGGTAGTTCAATAGCTGGTCGTCGATTTCAAACTTTTCATTGAATTTCTCGAATGTCTTATATTTATCCAATAAAGCCTTTCGGTTCTTTTCAATGAAGTTCATTGTGGTTTTAATGACTACTCCTTTGGCTACCAGGTTACGGTGATAGTCGGTATACAGCGTTGTGTCTACCGGAACGAAGTAGTCCGGCATGATACCTCCTCCACCATAAACCGTACGTCCCAGTTTTTTAGTCTGGCATTTCAGTGAGTCCGGGAAGTGGATGCTGTCTGCACTGATCATTTCGCCATGATTATACCGGTCGATCAGATCCTGGTTGTATTTTTCGATGCTGCTTTCACTGCTTTTTCCTTTTCCCGGTTTTTCGTTGATGCTGCTGTCATAAGGCTTTTGTATGCAACGTCCTGCAGGTGTATAGTAGCGGGCAATGGTCAGGCGGATCATAGAACCGTCCGGAAGGTCGATCGGGCGTTGAACCAGTCCTTTACCGAAAGAACGGCGTCCTACCACTACTCCTCTGTCCCAATCCTGAATGGCACCTGTCACAATCTCACTTGCCGAAGCCGAATATTCGTCTACCAATACCACCAGACGTCCGTTACGGAAGTTTCCGTTACCTTTGGCAAAAAACTCACTGCGTTGTGCAGAACGTCCTTCTGTGTAGACAATCAGTTCTTTTTGTCCCAGGAACTCGTTTGCCAGATCGATGGCGGCATTCAGATAGCCACCGCCATTTCCTTGCAGGTCGAGTATCAGGTCTTTCATCCCTTTTTTCTGTAACTCTTTTAACGCTTTAAGAAACTCTTCGGCAGTGGTTGCCCCAAAGCGGTTGATACGGATGTATCCTATTTTAGGCTGAATCATATAAGCAGCATCCAGGCTGAGGATTGGAATTTTATCTCGTTTTACATTAAATAAAAGCGGTTCTTTCACACCTCTGCGGATAATGGTCAGGTTTACTTTCGAATCTTTGGGGCCCCGCAGGCGTCCCATGATTTCTTCTGTTCCCATTTTTACGCCTGCTATGGCTGTGTCATTCACCGCGATGATACGGTCTCCTGCCAGGATACCTACTTTTTCGGACGGGCCATTACTCACCGGTTGTACGATGAGCAGCGTATCTTCGATCATCTGAAACTGTACACCTATCCCTTCGAAATTGCCTTGGAGCGGTTCATTCATTTTCTTCACCTCTTCGGCATCCGAATAGGTGGAATGAGGGTCGAGTTGTGCCAGCATTTCTATGATGGCCGATTCAACGAGTTTGTTTTCATTGACCGTATCTACATATAAATTAGAGATGGCGAACTCTGCCAGTTGTAATTTTCGCATGGCGGGTGAGCCAAAGTTCTGTGCCTGTAGTCCCAAAACGGAACACAAACCGATAAGCAGGTATATTATTCTTTTCATGATCACATGGGTTTATTACATTTCCATCCCTTTGGGAATGAACATACTGATATCCTTATTATAGCCAAGCAGTTCGCGGACGATGGTAGAGCTGACACAGGTCAATTCCGGTTCGGTAAATAACAGAATGGTTTCAATGCCGGCCAGTTTCCGGTTGATATCGGCAATTGTTTCTTCGTATTCGAAGTCTTTCACGGTACGGATACCGCGAACGATGAATTGGGCATCTACCTGACGGGCAAAGTCGATCGTCAGGCAATCGTAAGATTCGACCTTGATCCGGGGTTCGTCTTTATAGAACTTACGAATCATTTCCACACGTTTCTCGATCGGAAAGTATGTATTCTTGTTTTCGTTGATACCGATACCGATGACCACTTCGTCCATGAATGTCAGGGTGCGTTGAACTACGGAGTAGTGTCCGATGGTAAACGGGTCGAACGTTCCCGGAAAGATAGCTCTTCTCATGTTTATGCGATGTCTTCTTCTATAACCAGATTATCAATAATAAAGTTTTGCCGTTCCATTGTATTCTTACCCATATAAAATTCGAGTAGTTCTTTTACCGTGTCTGTTTTGCGCAGCGATACTTGTTCGAGACGCATATCTTTGCCGATAAAGTGTCTGAATTCGTCGGGCGAGATTTCCCCAAACCTTTAAAACGGGTGATTTCCGGATTCGGGCTAAGCTCTTTAATAGCATTTACACGCTCTTCTTCGGTATAACAATAAAGCGTTTTCTTTTTATTGCGTACGCGGAAGAGAGGAGTTTGGAGTATATATACATGCCCTTTCTTTATCAGATCGGGGAAGAACTGAAGGAAGAAAGTAATCAGTAACAAGCGGATGTGCATACCATCCACATCGGCATCGGTAGCCACGATCACTTTGTTGTAGCGTAAGCCTTCGATACCGTCTTCTATATTCAATGCAGCTTGCAGCAGATTGAATTCTTCGTTCTCGTAAACTACTTTTTTGGTCAGGCCGAAAGAGTTGAGAGGCTTACCGCGGAGGCTGAATACGGCTTGTGTGTTCACATCCCGGCTTTTGGTGATAGAGCCGCTTGCCGAGTCACCCTCGGTGATGAAGATGCACGATTCCTCTTCCAGTCCTTTGCCTTTCACATCGTTCAGGTGGACGCGGCAATCACGCAGCTTCCGGTTGTGCAGGTTGGCTTTCTTGGCGCGTTCACGTGCCAGTTTGGTCACTCCGGCAATGGCTTTGCGTTCTTTTTCCGAATCCTGTATCTTTTGCAACATGATTTCGGCTATATCGGCATGTTTGTGGAGGAAATTGTCTACCTCCTGTTTTATGAAGTCACCCACGAACTTATTTACTGTGATGCCTCCCGGCGACATATTGGTAGAGCCGAGTTTGATTTTGGTCTGGCTTTCAAACATAGGTTCTTCCACGTTGACAGCAATGGCGGCTACCAGTCCGTTACGGATGTCAGTATAGTCTTGATTCTTGTTATAGAACTCTTTGATGGTGCGGGCGATGTGTTCTTTGAAAGCACTTTGATGGGTACCTCCCTGAGTGGTATGCTGACCGTTTACAAATGAGTAGTACTCCTCTCCGTACTGTCCGGTATGGGTAAAGGCTATCTCGATATCTTCGCCCTTCAGATGTACGATGGGGTAGAGGCCGGTAGCTGTCATGTTATCATTCAGCAAATCTACCAGGCCATTGCGCGAAAGGATCCGTTGGCCATTATAGATAATTGCCAGCCCGGTGTTCAGGTATGTGTAATTGCGCAGCATCGTCTCGATAAATTCGGGACGGAAACTATAATTCAGGAATAAAGTTTCATCCGGTTCGAAGAAGATGTAAGTACCGTTTTCTTCTTCCGTATCTTCTGTGTGGTCTGTCACCAACTCTCATTTGGTAAAGGTGGCGCAACGCACTTTACCATCCCGGTAACTACGTACTTCAAAGTTTGAGCTCAAAGCATTGACAGCTTTCACGCCGACACCGTTCAGTCCGACACTTTTCTTGAAAGCCTTGCTGTCATACTTACCACCGGTGTTCAGCACACTGACTGCCTCTATTAGTTTTCCCTGTGGGATACCGCGGCCGTAGTCGCGTACACTGACACGAAGATTCTCTTCCACTCTGATTTCGATCTTCTTGCCGGATTGCATTTTGAACTCGTCGATACTGTTGTCAATAACTTCTTTCAGAAGGACATATATTCCGTCTTCGGGATGCGAACCGTCGCCCAGCTTACCGATGTACATACCCGGACGGGTGCGCACATGTTCCATGTCGCTCAGGTGGCGGATGTTGTCGTCTGTATATTCTACAGGGTTGTTGTCTACAGGTATCAGTTCGTTCTCTTCCATTGTTTTTAGTCTATCTTCTTAGTAAACGCACGACGACGTTTATGTTGTTTGGTTTCAAAGTATTCCCATTGTGCCTGAACCTTTCCGTTCATTTCCAGTTCAGGGTTGCTTTCTGCAAATATAAAACCTAATTTCTGATAAACCGGAATTAAATCGGAAAATAACAAAGCGTTAACACCTTTGTTCTGGTACTCCGGTTTCACGGCTACAAGCAGCAGGTCAAGCATTTTGGCGCGTCGTTTCATGAACAATGCCTTTAGCAGATAATACCATCCGAGGGGCAAAAGGCGTCCATGCGATTTCTGTAACGCTTCCGAAAGTGAAGGCATTGAAATGCCTACGGCAATTAACTTGTCTTCCGCATCTGTGATCAGGGTTACCATTCGCAAGTCGACAATCGGAAGGTACATTTTAACATATTGGTCAATTTGCCGTTGCGAAAGCGGAGAGTATCCGTACAGCGGACTATAAGCTTCGTTCATCAACTCAAAGATGGCTTGTCCGTAATCGGCTGCAATCTTTCTGGCTGAGGTATATTTCTTTATCTTGAGGTTATATTTACGCTGAATAAGATCGGATATGCGCTGGTGCTTCTCAGGGATGGCGTCAGGAATATAAATTTTGTATTCCACCCAGTCGGCATCTTTCTCAAATCCCAGTTTCTCCATGTGTTGCGGATAGTAGGGATGATTGTAGATGGTTGCCATGGTGCTGAGTTGGTCGAATCCTTCGATCAGCATACCTTCTGCGTCGAAGTCGGTAAATCCAAGAGGTCCCTGAATGTTCTCCATCCCTTTGGATTTACCCCATTCTTCTACGGTTTGCAGAAGTCTGGAAGATACTTCAAGGTCGTCGATGAAGTCGATCCAACCGAAACGGACATCTTTTTTGTTCCAGGTGGCATTGGCACGGTGATTGATAATACCTGCGATGCGCCCTACGATTTTTCCGTCTTTATAAGCCAGAAAGTACTCGGCCTCACAGAACTCGAATGCCGCATTTTTCTTCTTATTGAATGTATTCAGCATGTCGTCGTAGAGGTCAGGTACGGAATAAGGATTCTCTTTGTATAATTCGTAATTAAAACGAATGAATTTTTTAAGTTCTCTTTTTGTCGATACCTTTTTAATTGTAATGGCCATAGCTTGTATTTATGATGAGGGGGCAAAGATACGTGATAATCTTTAAATTACCACGTACGAAAACTAAAAACTATGTGTCTCGATGTTATCAAATCTGATAGATCAGATAGGTGGTGTAGGCTATATAGCATAACACCAGAATACTTCCTTCGATCCGTGTGATGGTGCGTTTGGCAAAAAATAATCCGAAAAACCAGAGCAGAATGCCCGAACCGACCAAGGTGAAAAGGTCGAAGTTATTGATGCCTGTCAGCCGCAAGGGAGTGATGGAAGCACTGCATCCCAATACAAAGAAGATGTTGAACAGATTACTGCCGATCACATTACCGATGGCTATTTCCGGATTCTTTTTCAAGGCAGCCACTATCGATGTAGCAAGTTCCGGTAGGGAGGTACCTCCGGCTACCAGTGTGAGTCCGATAACAGATTCGCTGACGCCAAGGTGCCGTGCGATGTTGCTTGCTCCCTCTACAAACCATTGTCCCCCGAAAATAAGTCCGGCCAATCCGCCCAGAATGAAAAGTACGGATTTCCACATCGGGAGGCTTTTGATTTCCTCTTCCGGTTGAGTATTGTTTGTGGGTGAGGCTATGGCAAATGTGTAGCCCAGGAAGATGGTGAAGAAACAGAGCAGAATCAGTCCGTCCGAGATGCTTAGTATGTTGCTGGAAGCTTTATTCAGAAAAACGTCATTGGCGCATATCAGCAGGACGATGGAGGAGAGAATGCATAGCGGAATCTCTTTCCGCAAAGTATTCCGGGTAATTACGATAGGAGCAAATAGAGCGGTGCACCCGACGATCATCAATGTATTGAAGATATTACTTCCCACTACGTTACCTACGGCGATGTCCGCGCTACCTTTCAGGGCGGACGATACGCTAACGGTCAGTTCCGGGGCGGAAGTTCCGAAAGCTACGATAGTCAGGCCGATTACGATGGAAGGAATACGGAATCGCTTGGCTACGGACGCAGCACCATCTGTCAGGCAGTTGGCACCTATCAAAATGAGGAGTAATCCTCCAATAAGCAGTAATATATCCATGTCTATACCTTTAAATTACGGATTCGGGTGCAAATATAATGATTTCGATCTATGCTATGTCAAAAACAATCTGTATGTTTGGCACGTTTATCCATTCCGGTGACAATTACTTTATGAGTTTTTGATATGAAAAAGAACAGATTATTCGGCCTTTTGTTGTTTCTGTTGGTGACCAACAATATGTGCGCACAGTTGGGAAAGGCGGTTCGTGAGATATTGACGGGTGATAGTGTGGCTACCCGGACCGCAGTTCGGAACGATTCGGATTCCGTACGGATGGCAGATATGAAGAAAGAGCTGGAGGAGGCGCGTCTGAGCGAAGCCAATATGCGTATGGAAATGGAGCAGATGAGGCTGAAAGCTTTTGCTGCCGACTCTGTGAAATTAGCTCAGCAAAGGGCACGTATCGACTCACTTCGCCAGTTTACGCCGGGAGTACCGGTAGTGGTCGAAGGCGATACATTGTTTTATTTGTATACCAAGCGTGGGGGATATACCCCTTTGCAGCGGGCCGAAATGATCGATGCGGCCATCATGCAGTTGGGTAAACGGTTTACCCTGCATCCCGATTCTGTCTATATCGAGAGCAGCGATATCGTAACCGATCTGATGTACGGCAATAAAGTCATTGCTTCGTTTACCGACCAGGACGGACTATGGGAAGGACGTTCGCGCGAGCAGTTGGCAACGGATAAGCGGAAGATTGTAGTACAGAAACTGAAAGAGTTGAAGGAGGAGCATAGTTTGTGGCAACTGGGTAAGCGTATTCTGTATTTTGTCTTGGTATTGGCAGGGCAGTATCTGTTGTTTTGGCTTACAGGCTGGCTGTTCCGTAAACTGAAGGTACGTATCCAAAAGCTGAAGGATACCAGGCTGAAGCCGATCTCCATTCAGAATTACGAGTTATTGGATACGCAGCGGCAGGTCAACCTGTTGATCTTCCTTTCCAATTTGCTGCGCTACGTAATCATGCTTCTCCAATTGTTGATTACCGTTCCCCTTTTGTTCGCTATCTTCCCACAGACCAAGGGGCTGGCCTATCAGATATTTTCGTATATCTGGAACCCGATCAAGAACATACTGGTAGGTATAGTCGATTATATTCCCAATTTGTTTGCCATTCTTATCATCTGTTTTGCCGTTAAGTATCTGGTGCGCTTGGTTCACTACTTGTCCCGTGAGGTAGAGGCGGGGCGGCTCAAGTTCGGTGGCTTCTATCCCGACTGGGCAATGCCTACTTATCATATCATCCGTTTTCTGCTTTATGCTTTTATGATTGCGATGATCTATCCCTATTTGCCGGGGGCTAAGAATGGAGTATTCCAGGGGATATCTGTTTTTGTCGGTCTGATCATTTCTTTAGGATCCAGTACGGTAATCGGTAATGTGATTGCGGGGCTGGTCATTACTTATATGCGTCCTTTTAAACTGGGCGACCGGATCCAGCTGAATGATACTACCGGGAATGTAATCGAGAAAACGCCTTTGGTGACCCGGATCAAGACACCGAAGAATGAGGTGGTAACCATTCCGAACTCGTTTATCATGTCATCCCATACAGTGAACTATAGCGCTTCGGCCCGCGAATACGGTCTGATTATTCACTCGGAAGTGACCATCGGATATGATGTTCCCTGGCGTCAGGTTCATCAGCTATTGATAGAGGCTGCCTTGAATACTCCCGGGGTGATTGACGATCCGCGTCCTTTTGTGCTTGAAACTTCGTTGAGTGACTGGTATCCGGTTTATCAAATCAATGCTTATATCCGTGAGGCGGATAAATTGGCTCAGATATATTCGGACCTGCATCAGAATATTCAGGATCGCTTTAATGAAGCGGGCGTCGAAATCATGTCGCCTCACTATATGGCTATGCGTGACGGCAATGAGTCTACGATTCCCAAAGATGATTTGAGGCCCAAGACTGATAAATAATAAACAGAGCCGGCTCTTTCGTCACGAAGAAGCCGGCTCTTTCAAAATTGTGCATTTTTCAAGAGAGTGATTTATTTTTTCCGGGTTACCGTATAAAGTATATTCCCTTTTTTATCGATCATCCGCAGGTTCAGTTCCTGTTTATCAATGGAGCAGACTGAGAAGCCAGGTTCGGGGCTGCAGAACTGAGTTCCCTCAATCGGTTTCACCTTGCGTGCCAGTGATCCGGCAGAGTTTACGATATAGTCGATGTCGCTTCCCGGTACGCGGATGTGTTGGAAGTTGTGGATATGTCCGCAAATGTACATATCTACTTTATGCTTTCTCAGAATAGGATCGAGGCGGCTCTGTAAGTCGCTGCGTTCGCTCTGGTCTTTCGGGGTTTCGGCATAGATCGGATGATGCCCGGCAACGATCACCCAGTCTTCTTTGGCAACAGTCAGCACCGAGTCCAGCCAGGCCAACTGTCCGTTCATATCCTGATGACATGCATCGGGATAGGTTGCGCTTTCGTTACGGTATTTATCGATCAGAGGAGCAGTATCTATCCAGACGATGCGGACGGTGGCTCCTTTTTCTTCGAATGTCTTGGTGTAGTAACGGGCAGGCATGGTCCAGCGGCGGCTCACTCCGCTGTAGTCCAGTACAGCTTGTGTGTTGCCCCGGTATTCGTGGTTTCCCAGTACGGGATACCAGTCGATCATGAGTTCCGGGTGACTGTAAATCAGTTCAAAGTTGGTCATCCAGAGCGGGTCGTTCACGCTGCGTACTCCTTCGAAATGATGGACATCTCCGGCAGCCAGCACAAATTCCGGTCCTATTTCCTCACCCATAGTTCCCATTAATTCGGCAATCGGCTTTTGATCGTAGTAGCCGTTACGTCCCAGGTCGTTAGCAATGTAGAAGTTAAACTTCTTGTCAAACATAGAGTAATCCTTGAGCTGGGCCGAAGCGGTTGCGACAATGGAGATAAACAGTAGTATCAGTAAGTTTTTTAATTTCATAAATATGAGTTTTTATATTGATTATTAATGAATTGAATACGTTTTTTCGTCAGTGATGCGAGAAGACGGTTTTGATCTCAGACCCACGGTGCACCGTTCCTTTAGAAACGGTGCACCGTTTTCTGATCAACGGTGCAGCGTTTTCTGATCGGCGGTGCACCGTGGGTTCAACCTCCTCTGATAGCCGGTTAAAAGTTGATCTTAAATCCGGCATTAATCTTGCGTCAGGGCGCACATTCAAGCCTCCTTTTTTTCTTATAGAAGAAACCTGCGCTCACTAAACCTACACTCTTGAAATAATAATCGGCACTCAAATCAAAGTTATAAGAAATAGTCGGTTTCAAGTCAGAATTACCAATCTTTATTTCATTATCACCACGGTTGATATTCACACTGGGAACCAAAGCTGAATATTTGGGCCGGCTCAAGGTCTGCGTGTAAGAACCGCGTATCTTGAAATCATCATTTACATCCCATTTCACCAAAATAGAAGGAAGGAAATTCACATAACTGTTGGTCATGCGGCCGGTCTTGGTGGTCTTATCTGTCTCATCATCATAGTTACGGCCGGTATAACGAAGGGAAGTATGTTCCATACGGAGTCCCGCCATCAGGTTTATATCGGAAGCGAATTTATGATCAAACCGCACATACCCGGAACTTACAGTTTCACGAGCCTCAAAGTTCTCAGCCAATTCGGCTTGTACCTGTTCTTTATCGAACTGGGAAGCATCATTTAAGTTCAATCCACCCACATATTCTTTACTGGCAAATGTTCCTACCTGATATTTGTCGCTCGGCATAAATTTATCCGTACTCTGGTCTACCGTATTTTTCAGGCTGTTGGTCATGAAGGCATCCTCGTCTTTCGGAGTATATTCGTAGAAGTCTATTTCTTTCTCTTTTGTTTTACGTACTACCTTCGCACCGAACTTCAGTTTAGCTCCATTATTTAAACTGGCCTTGAAATTGGCCGAGAATTTCATATCCTCTTCTTTGATGTCCTCCTGTTGTTCCGTCAGTTCCTTCAAGCTGAACTTATCACTCAGTGTCAAAGTAGCACCTGTTCCAGGTGTTGCCAACGGCTGGCGTTCATCACTCAAGTCCATATCAAATTCCTGCTTTTTCAGTTGGAAGTCAAGATAACGTTCATTAGGGCGTTCTTCCGTAGCTTTTGCATAACTGGCATTCCAATCCATACCGATTGCCTCCCCATAAGTGTTCTCCGCCCAAAGCGAAATCCATGGTACGCTGACGCTCCAGACGGGCATTGCGATTATCAGGAGTACCAGCTTTGGTTTGGATGCGGACTGTGCCTTTTCCGTTCTCGTCCAAATCCTTGATATTGGTACGGTAACGGTTTTCCCAGTCATTGCGGTTGTTAAAAATACCCTTGAAAGTCAATTTATGGTTTTCATTGAGTTCGAAGTCAAAAGCCGCCGAATAACTTTGACGTTCACGGGTGACAAAGTACTGACGCATCTGATAATCGCTGACATATACTTTGCCATCCTCATTTTGTTCCCACATGAATTCAGTTTCATAAGAACCGGAAGGAGCATTCTGATAAGAAGCGGAGAGCAACATACCCAGTCTGTCATTGAAGAAACGGTCTCCGTAAGTGAAGCCTAAATTCAACTGGGCTTTCTCGCTGATCCAATTGTAACCACTTCCCGCTGTGGCATTGATAGTACGTTTATAAGGAGAATTTTTAGTTACCAGATTGATGGAACCACCGATAGCATCGCCGTCCATATCGGGTGTAACGACTTTGCGATAGCATATCCCTGAAAAATCCGTAAACTTGCACTCAGGTTTTCCATTATTAACTAACAAAATAAAACTATGCATTTGACTACAAAATTATTTTTTACCGCAACGCTGCTTGCCGGTAACCTGTTTGCTTCATTTGCCGGCGACGTTACGCTGAAGATAACGAAGAAGTATATCAATCTTCCTGTTTCCCACCAAGTGGACCGGAAGAAAATGACATTCGAGGTAAAAGGTACTCCGGAACGTAACTTCGTAATCCGTCTGGCTGACGAGAAACCCGACTACTGGGTATTCTGCGATGTCTCTTCCTGGAAAGGAAAGACACTTCGCATCAGCTATGAAGGGGAGTCTGCCGGATTGGAGAAAATCTATCAGGACGATGTGATTGCGGGGCAAGATAGCTTGTATGCAGAAAAAAACCGTCCGCAATTTCATTTCACCACTCGCCGGGGATGGATCAACGACCCTAACGGACTGGTTTTTTACGAAGGTGAATACCATCTTTTCTATCAGCACAACCCTTATGAACGGGAATGGGAAAATATGCATTGGGGACATGCCGTGAGCCGTGATCTGGTACATTGGGAGGAACTGCCGGATGCTCTGCATCCCGATGAGCTGGGAACTATTTTTTCCGGTTCGGCCGTGATCGATTATGATAATACCGCCGGATTCAATAAGAAAAACGAACCGGCATTGGTAGCTGCCTATACAGTGGATAATCCGGAGAAACAGCGGCAGTGTATCGCTTACAGTCTCGATAAAGGACGTACGTTTACCAAGTATGAAGGTAACCCGGTGATAGACTCGAAAGCGAAATGGAACAGTAAGGATACACGCGACCCGAAGGTCTTCTGGTATGCTCCCGGCAAACATTGGGTGATGGTACTTAATGAACGGGACGGACACTCGATTTATAATTCTGCCGACCTGAAGAATTGGGAATATAAGAGTCATGTAACCGGATTCTGGGAATGCCCGGAATTGTTTGAATTACCGGTAGATGGCGATAAGAATCACACTAAATGGGTGATGTACGGAGCTTCCGGTACCTATATGCTGGGCTCATTCGATGGACAGACGTTTACCCCGGAAGCCGGCAAATACTATTATTATACCGGAAGCATGTATGCTGCCCAGACTTATAGTAACATACCTGCCAGTGACGGACGTCGCATACAGATAGGATGGGGACGAATCTCACATGACGGTATGCCGTTCAATGGAATGATGTTGCTGCCCAACGAACTGACACTCCGCACTACCTCAAAGGGAGTTCGTCTGTTTAGTGTGCCTGTCAGAGAGGCCGAGCAACTGTTCCAGCCTGTAGGAAACTGGACTTCACTTAGCTCTGATGCGGCCAATCAACGCTTACAGGCGTTCTCCGGTAAGGATTGTTTGCGGATCAGAACAACTATCAAACTGTCACATGCTACCAGTGCCGGACTGAATCTTTACGGTCAGCCTCTGGTGGACTATGACATGAACTCCAACCTGATCAATGGAGTGTTCTACTCACCTGACGACCGCACCAGCATGGAATTGACAGCCGACATCTACATTGATCGCACTTCCATCGAAGTCTTTATTGACGGGGGAGCCTATTCGTATTCGATGAAGCGCAGTCCGCGTGAGGGCAATCGTGAAGGGCTCCATTTCTGGGGTAACAACATAGAAGTTAAGAACCTGGAAGTGTTCTCGGTAAAGTCTATCTGGTAAAGTCGACGGATAGAAAGGGGAAGATGTAGGCAGAGGCGTGTCATCGTTCACCACAGAGTGGCACAGAGTCCCGATACACCTTGTCGTTCATTTTTTCCGGAAAAGGCGTCCTGTTTCTTTGCTTCAGGACGTCTTATATATGTATTATTAAGGAAAACGCAACATGAAAAACACAAATCTATTCCGACTGGCCTTTCTGCTTTTTGCAGGTTTATCTATATTCTTGTCCTCTTGCCAACCCAAAGAGGAAGGAGACAAAAAGTACGTCATTGGTTTTTCTCAGTGTACCTCCGATTCCTGGCGCGAAGCCGTATTGCTCGAAATGCAGATTGAGGCCTCCAATTACCGCAACGTAGAGTTGGTGGTATATAATGCTATGGACAACAGCAGCAGACAGGTATCTCAGATTCGGAAATTGATTTCCCAGAACGTGGATGTACTCATCATTTCGCCTAACGAGGCTGTTCCCATTACCGATGTGGCTGTAGAAGCTTATCGGAAAGGTATTCCTACCATTATTCACGACCGTAAGATACAATCGGATGAATATACGGTCTCTATCGGTGCCAATAATTACAACATTGGTTCTGCCATTGGTGAATACATTAACGGACAATTGCCCCCCAACTCCAAAATACTCGAGATATGGGGACTGGAAGGTTCGTCGCCTGCTATGGAGCGTCATGATGGATTTATCGATCATCTTCGTAGTGATAAGAATTTTCAGGTGACTCAGGTTTTTGGAAAATGGCATTATAACAGTGCTTATGACGCTGTCAACAGGTTAGCTACTTTTGCCGACATCGATCTGGTCTATGCCCACAACGACGTGATGGCGCTTGCTGCCCGGGACGTCATCATGAAGCGTGATTCCGTGTCCGGCAAACGTATCCGGTTTATAGGTATCGACGGGGTATATGGTGACGGTGCCGGATTGCAAGCCGTAGCTGATGAGAAGTTGGAAGCCTCGTTCCAGTACCCTACCGGAGGTGCTATTTCCATTCAGGTGGCCATGCAGATTATTAATGGAGAAAAGGTGAAGAAAAACTATGTATTGAACACTGCCATTATCAATCGGGGGAATGCGAAGACCATTTTGGCACAGTCCGAACAACTCAACCACTACCAGAAAAGAATCAACCGGCAGAAGCAGGAAGAAGATAATTTATTGTCTCGTTTCAAGTTCCTGCGCAACTCTACTATCCTGATTTTGGCATTGATGTTGCTCATTATCCCTTTGCTGGGATATGTAATGTACATGAACCTCCGGGTTAAAAATAAGAATAAAGAACTGCATGATAAAAATCAGCTTGTAGAAGCTCAAAAAGAAGAACTGGCTGTCAAGAATAGCCAGATTGAGAATATCTCCAACCAGAAACTACAATTTTTCACCAATATCTCCCATGAAATCCGTACTCCTCTTACACTGATACTTGGACCGGTCAATAAATTGATAAAGAACTCCAGGCTCGATCCTTCTATTCAAGAAGACGTGGCTTTGATGAAACGGAATGTAGACCGGCTCTACAGGATTGTCAACCAGATACTCGATTTCCGAAGAATCGATAACGATAAGATGAAATTGATTTTGCGTCAGGTAGATTTGATCGGTATGGTAAGGGAAGTTTTCGACTACTTTACCGGTATTGCCGAAGAGAAGCAGATTCATTACCGGTTCTCTACCAATATTGACGAACTGAACATTTACATAGATGTCAATAAGATAGAGCAGGTGTTGGTAAATATCATTTCGAATGCCTTTAAATATTCGGATAGTGGGGGAGATATTTCTGTCCGGATTACCGGTGAAGCGGAAACTGTCCTGCTGGAAGTGGAGGATCACGGGCGGGGAATTTCAAAAGAGAGTATGGAACACCTGTTTGAACGCTTCTATACCGGTAATAAGACTTTCGGTACAGTAGGCTTTGGCATTGGACTCAATCTTTCAAAAGAGTATGTCGACCTGCATGACGGTGAAATCCGTGCAGAGAGTCAACCCGGAGAGTATACTTTATTCAGCGTCCGGCTTTATAAAGATATCACCCACTATACACACGAGTATATACTGGAAGAGACCGATCGCTTCAATCTCAGTTATCACGATATGGAGGTGGATACGACGGTGGTCAACGAAATGCTTTCTAAAACCTATGATTACCACGTCCTGGTCGTGGAAGACGATCCCGATGTACGATATAGCTTACGGAAAGAGCTGTCCGCCAATTTTCAGGTAGAAGTGGCAGGTAATGGTAATGAAGCATTGGACTTGTTGGGACAGGGTGATGCTTTTCACTTGATTCTGAGCGATGTATTAATGCCCGGTATGAATGGGTTCCAGTTGGTTAACCGGGTGAAGAATGATCTTGCTTTCAGCCATATCCCCATCATACTGCTGACAGCCTTGTCCGAAGACAGCCAGCGCATCTACGGCATTGCTGAGGGGGCAGACGAGTATATTCCCAAACCTTTCAACATCGACTTCCTGAAAATACGTATCATCAACATGATTTCGGAACGGCAGAAGATGAAGGAAGCTTATATGAAGAATCTCCGGGCCGGTACGATGGACAATGTGGAGGTATGCAAACTGATGAAGGTAGACGAGTTGTTCAGGGACAAGCTGCTGAGTATTGTCGACACGCAATATGAAAACTCCGATTTCAGCATCGAAGACCTGAGTGAACATTTGGGATTGTCGAGGGTGCACCTTTACCGGAAGATGAAAACACTGTTCGGGGTTTCCCCCACCGATTACCTGAGGAATTACCGGCTCAATAAAGCAATGCTTTTGCTTAAAGCCCGGCAGTACAATATCAGTGAGATAGCTTATATGACCGGTTTTACTTCGCCCGCCTATTTCACTAAATGTTTCCGTACACTTTATGGGGTCACTCCGACAGAGGCAATGGTGGCTAACTGAATATGGGAAACAGATCGTTCTGTCTACGCACCGCATGCAACTCTGTATACGGTACGTATATAGAGTAGTATACGATCCGTAGACAATGCTGTATACACATTATACAAAATTGTCCCGCATTGAATTTTCTCAATGCGGGACGATATGAAATGTGCCGGTATGTTTACTATCAGGCCGTTGGATCATCTACAATATCGTCATCACCACTCCCCTGGGATGCGCCGATATTGATAAATCGACTGACAGTTCTCGGCGTTTTTAGCATTGTCTGCGAACTGTGGCAGTATTGTGTAGTCAGTCGCAGCTCATAGGTTCCGTCTTTTAAGTCTGCAGGAAGTAGCACCAACACTTCCGAAGGGTTGTTTACGGCGATCATATCCATCGGCAACTTTGTTTCCGTACCTTTCTCATCAATCAATACGATACCCACTGCAGAGTCTGTACCAGTTACTTTAATATTCTTTCCTTGCAGACGATAGTTACGTCCGGCAGTTGCACTACCATCCGTAGCTCGGGTAGCGGCGTCTTCACCGCCGATGAAGTAGGCCGAATCACCTTTGGCTCCCAGAATTTTCACGCCGGTCCGTGCGATAGCTTCACGTAAATCCTTATCCTGATTGAAGGAAACATAGATAGAATTTTTCTCGGGATTCCATACTCCGCCGTCTATTACCCCGCGAAACTGTGGTACGGCACGGAAAAGCCCCGTATTGACAGAGTATCCGTTCAGTACCAATTCCGATACCGTACGCTGAAAGAGATCGACGGCATGCTTTAAAGTCTCTGCCCGCAAGCCGGTATCTTCTTTCTTCATTTCATCCAGTACATCGGATAGCGTCAGGTTCCCGGCACTTTCTAATACCAGGATTTTGTCTTCTTTGTTGTCGGTGGTCACGGTATTGTCCGCAAGCCAGCCTTTGAGTTCGGTTTTCATGATTTGTTAAGTTTAAAAGTGAATATTATTGTTTGGTGCCTTTTACGCAACGGACAGAACATCCAAAGGCACCAGAAGCTGCGTCGGAAACTGTGTGTCCATTTGTTCCAAACAAAAAACGATAATATTTCTCTGTACACCAATAATTACCATCGCGATTACCGTTCACTACTGCATTACCACCAGTACTGGCTCCAGATGCACTAGGTGTATGTCCAGCTAATGGCAGAAAGAGCCCCTTGGAACTATTCATAAACCACATTCCATTATTTACTTTTGCCTTATTTGTACACCGAGATAACTTGGTTAGTTCGTTTCGCGACGGTGTACGCCACCCGGTTCCATAAGTTGAAACGTTAAGTTTCGAACATGGATCGGTATTATTTTGGCTTGTATTTCCTGTGTAAGTACTATACCAAGTATAGTAATAACCTCTATCTGTTGAAGTGGTCCACACATAGTTAGAATTTCCTGTTGATTTCAGATTCCCGTCCGCCCATATTAATTTAGCCAGATCCTTCTTATCCTGAGCCGTACACCCGTTACCTGTAAGGTTTATATCACTCTCCAACACATTGATGCCGGGTCCCTTTTTAAACTGTATTTTTAGTGTATAGCTTTTCCCTTCCTTCAACTGTACGCTTTGGGTGGACGTGATTTCGGTGTTGTTGTTCACAATCCGTCCGCCTACCGTCAGTGTATTGAAATGCACTGTTATCGTTCTGGCCCCTGCAAACGGAACCATGCGTATGGTTGTACTTAGGGTCGTGCTCGGACTGAATGCCGCCGTATTATTCGTGTTGGCGGCCACCACATTGGTCGAAGGGCCGATCTTCCATGATGTGGAGTTTCCCCTTGCTTTACATATACACCCGTGCAATTGGTGATCGTATTGCTTGGAAATCCGGTAGGACTGATGGTAATTGTCAGTTTGCACAACTTCTGATTGAAACTCACCGGAAGATTGTGGCTGAGGCTATTTACATTCGTTATATCTCCGGAATCGAAGGTCATGAAGTCCTTGCTCATGTTAGGGATAGACACTGTGCTGCTGTTGTAGGCATACGTGGAAGGCATAGTTCCCAAGTCGGCAGCTGTAGTGGTATTAAAGGAGTAACCCACCACACGTATCGTTCCGGAGCGTGTCAGCAGTCTCCCCTTGTTTGAGTACAGGAGTGCCCGTACCATTGGAGGTGTAATCGGCAGCCGACTGGAAGACATAGTCACTTCCGGACTTCCGGAAAACAATCAGCCGGAAATAGACTCCCGCAGGCACTGTTGCACGGGTACTTACACGGGGTAGGGTATCTTCCGTCAATTCCATCGAGGCTATCCGGGGACCGTCATAGTCCGGTTGCTCTCCTGTGCGTGTAGGTGAGAAAGCTTTTACTCCCACCCATTCAGCGATCAGAGGAGAGTGGCTACGGGTCGAAGCGTCGTTAAAAGAAGAAGAATGATAGTTGTTGTCACCCGTCAGACTGATATGGATAGGAATTAACTCGTCGGCAGTATCCCCGCTGTCAGCAGACAGGGGAGTCATTCTGTCATCTTCGGCACATCCTGCTATCGAAAGGCAAAAACACAGCCATAAGGCTTTACCGAAACACTCTCGCATAATAAAAGTTCTATTCATATACTAAGATATTAAAGTGAATAATCGTATCAAAGACGCATTGCGGACCTATACATCTTCGTATGAGTCCGGAAAGGCTGTTTGATACCACTTTTATTATGCGTAAGTTTGTGTATTACAATCAGATATGACGGTCTTGAATACACAATGGTGTTTCAAAAAACGTACGTCTTTTGAAACACCGCATTTTTACTCTCCGCACTAAATGCAAGGAGGATAGATAAATGACTGATAATTAAAACGATGTAGAAAAATTTGCACAGATGAAAAAAGCGGCTTATCTTTGTTGCATCAGACGTACGTCTTTTGAAACATCGTTCCCCAAAGTTAAATTTGCATCTTAGTCAACCTTCTTGGTCCATAAAAAAGTACCCTGAAAATTACGGGATAACTATCTCCCTTCTTCTCAAAAATTGCTTGATAATCTGATTATGTGGCTCTTGTACAAAAGTCTTTTTAGTAGCTTTTTACTCAAAATGCCTAATCAATCCGTAGCTTATACACCTTTAAAGGGCCAAATATAGTCTACAGTTCCTTGGAGTGTCAGGTTTCCGACACTTCTCAACAATAGGATACTGATCAAAACCTTATTCACAAGCCAACCTTAATCATAAATGACCATTAATTATTTAACACAACGAACCGGTATTCCAGTTGCTTGATAATCAGAAAACATGAATGTTGAACTTGGGTTAAATGTGAAACTTATCCCACGATTTTCACCATCTTTTTTTGAAGTCCAATACTGTCCAGTCTTAGCCGTACTATAATTAGGATTACTGGTCGCACTGCCTCCACCATTACCTATTGTTCCAGCAGCTAATAGAAAAATACCAATACTCTTATTCATAAACCACATGCCACCATTTGTCAACACCTTATCTGTACATCGGGATAATGGAATGTAGTCATTTTCAGATGGGGTACGCCACCCTGTACCATAGTACGCAGTATTCAATTTAGAACATGGATCTGTGTTATTGGTTGTTTTGTTCCCTGTATAAGTGCTATACCATGTGTAATAATATCCAGTTTCTGTCTGCGAAGGTGCCCATATATAATTCGTGCTTCCCGTACTTTTTAAATTTCCTGTGGCCCATCTCAACTTCGCCAAATAATTTTTATCACTCGCCGTACATCCGTTTTGTGTCAGGTTAATGTCACTTGCCGCCAATTGTATCCCCAACTCAAACTTCAGCGTAATGGTATAACTCTTTCCCGGTAGCAACTGCACATTCTGGCTTGAGGTGATATTCCGGTTATTCGCATTGAAATAATTACTAAGTTTCAACGTACCGATATGCACCGTGATTGCCCGGGAACCCGAAAAAGGAACTAACCGTACAGTGGCAGTAGAATTATTGGCTATATTGAATGTAGGTGTATTTCCGGTATTGGCACTTACATTATTTGTAGAGGGACCTATCGTCCAGGCAGACACATTGCCGCCCTGAGAAACGTATACGCCTGTACAGTTGGTAAACGTGTTGCTCCCAAACTGCGACAAGGATAGTTTAACCGTCAGCTTGCAGAGTTTTTGCGTGAAACTAACCGATAGATTGTGGCTGATTGTACTCACATTCGCTATGTCCCCCGAGTCATAGACCATAAAGTCACTGTTCATATTCGGGATAGTGACGGAAGTACTGTTATAAGTATAGGATGAAGGGATCGTTCCCATCGCTGCCGTACTATTGAACGAGTATCCGATCACACGGACAGTTCCTGCTCTGGTGAGCAGATTTCCTTGCCTGAGTGTGGGAGCGGAAGCCCCGTTCGTCGTAAAATCCGCTGCCGACTGGAATACGTAATTGCTGCCTACTTTACGGAAAGCGATCAACCGGAAATAAATGTCGTTGCCCAATGTAGCGGCACGGGTAGTGACTTGTGGCTCTTCGCGGAGCGTCATCCGTACCGCTGAAGGCCCCTCGTAAGGCACGGCAGCCGGTATGGCCCTGCTGGCGGGTGACTCTTTCACCGGCACCCATTCGTCTACAAGCGTTCTTCCCCCGGTTGTGTCGGGAGTATCAACATGGCTTTCCATATAGCTGCCATCCTCAACCCGGCTGACCGTAACAGGAATCATATCCTCCCCGTCCGGTTCCGGGCTGTCGGGGTTCACAACATTGTCGCCACACGATGTTATCATTAAAAAAGCCGCGTACAGACAGCATGTGTTTAACGCACGAAAGCCTACATACAGAAGTTTTGTCTTCGTATTCATAACTCAAATGTTTAAAAATGAATAAAATAGATCATACTCAGCAAGACCTTCCCATTAAGAATGGGCAGGCCGGCTATGGCAGGCTGTGAATACAGCTTTTATTTTGCGGTAAGTTTGTGTAAATTAGACAGATAGAACGACTGTTGTGTTTCAAAAGACGTTCCTTTTTTGAAACACTGTTTTGGCTCTGTGCACTGAATATAAGAAGAAGAGATAAATAACTGATTATTAGAATAATGTATAAATATTTGCACAGATGAAAAAAGCGTCTTATCTTTGTTGCATCAGACGAACGTCTTTTGAAACATTATCTTCCTTTTGATAAAAGACAATCTACTTCTTACAAGAATCATTTTTTTCCAAATGCTTCATTATTAGTTTTATCCTTTCGTTACATCAGCGGGTAACCGGATTGATAGTCTGCCGGTATTTTTGCCGGATGTTACCATTCTTATATTATTTGTTTCCTGCGTTATATCGCCTCTGTACTATTCTGGCTAACCTTGCATCAACAATCACACATCGTATAACTACTATAAATTTAGAATCAAAATGAACAGAGAGAACAAACCTTTATTCCTATATACCTTTATCACCGTCTTTGGTGGATTGATTGTGGGATTAAATATGGCAGGTATTTCCGGAGCCGTTCCTTTTTTACAGGAACAATTCATGTTGGATGATATGGCTTTGGGATTGGTGGTAAGTATTCTGACCGTAGGTTGCCTTTGCGGTGCTTTGCTGGGAGGAGGTTTTAGCGACCGTTATGGCAGACAGAAAGTCATGTTCTCGTCAGCTGTCTTTTTTATTGTTTCTTCTTTGGGCTGCGCATTATCCGGTAATTTGGTTTCACTGCTGGTTTTTCGCCTGATATGCGGGCTGGGTATCGGAGTGATCTCTGCCGTAGCACCTATTTATATATCTGAAATATCTCCTGCCCGGCTGAGGGGAACACTGGTTTCCTACAATCAGTTGGCTATTGTGATAGGAATTCTAATTGCTTACATTGTAGATTATATATTGCTGGACTATGAGCGGAACTGGCGCCTGATGTTGGGATTCCCGTTCTTCTTTAGTGTGGCCTATCTGTTGTTATTGGGTATATTGCCTGAGAGCCCACGTTGGCTTTCGGCTCGTGGAAAAGCAGGTAGAGCCAGGCAGGTGGCCAGTAAACTGAACCTGGAAGCCGGTGAGATGACCGTGTCCGACACAAACACACAAGAAGGTAGAGATAGGATAAAGGTAACTGAATTGTTTAAGGGTAACTTGGCTAAAGTGGTTTTCATAGGTTCTATACTGGCCGCCTTACAGCAAATCACGGGTATTAACGTCATCATCAATTATGCACCTTCCATCTTCGAGATGACAGGTGTTGCCGGGGATATTGCCCTTGTGCAATCTATCCTGGTGGGAGTGGTGAATCTGCTGTTTACCCTGATTGCTGTGTGGCTGGTCGATAAAGTAGGGCGTAAGATTCTGCTTCTTTGCGGAAGTCTGGGGATGGGCATCTCATTGCTGTACCTGGTTTACACTTTCGTAGTTCCGGCAGCCAATGGTATCGGTGCCTTAATAGCCGTGTTATGCTATATCGGATTCTTTGCCGCTTCACTGGCACCTTTGATGTGGGTGGTGACTTCCGAGATTTACCCTTCTCGTATTCGTGGAACAGCTATGTCACTCTCCACCGGAATCAGCTGGTTATGTACTTTTCTCACCGTTCAGTTTTTCCCCTGGATACTGAATAACCTGGGCGGATCGGTTGCTTTCGGAATCTTTGCCATTTTCAGCATTGCTGCATTCGCATTCATTTTGTTTTGTGTGCCCGAGACCAAGGGCAAGTCACTGGAGGCAATAGAAAAAGAGCTGGGAGTGGATAAAGAGGCTGAGGAGAATGTGAAAGAAGAACATGCTTTCTCGAAAATATAATAAACACAAAATTGGATATAAGTATGAAACAAAGTAAAAGAAATCTATGGTGGTCCGTCTGTGCAGGACTCTTGTTCTGCTCGTGGGGATGTAGTTCTCAGGTGTCGGATAAGCCGGTAACGCTGGAAACGTTGTTGGACGAAATGGTATCGGTGGAGGAACAGGCGCTGTATCCGGTTCCCTCTTATACCTGTCGTCAGGAAAGTAGCTACGACCGTGCATCAGTATCACCCGATTCTGCCGGTTGGTTTGCCAATAGTGACGGGTTTGGAATCAAACGGGTAGATACGGTGGCAGGCCGCATTGAGAAAGTGATGTTCGACGAAGTCGGACCTGGAGCGATCACTCGTATCTGGATTACTACCATTGACAAGCGGGGTACATGGCGGTTTTATTTTGATGGTTCTGATCAACCGGGCTGGATCATTCCGGCTTATGACCTGATGCGGATCAATGTACCCGGATTGGGAAAGGGAATGTTACAGGCACACACCAGCTATACGCCCGAAGGTAAAGGAGGAAATACCTTGTTCCTGCCTATCCCTTATGCCCGTGGATGTAAAGTGACATTCGAAGACGAGCCGGGAGTGAATCCGACTCCCAAGTATTATCACATCAACTTCCGTAAATATCCCGAAGGCACACAGGTAGAGACTTTTTCTAAGGAGGTAGTGGAGAGAGCGGCACAGAAGATTGCCGAAGTAGACAACCGTCTTCTTCAGCCGGTAGCCGGCCGTAAAGGTGAGATCCTCCGGGAGGAGAAGAGTATTCTTCCTTCCGATTCATTGGTCATCCCTCTGCCTGCAGGCGAAAATGCGGTATACGAAGTGAAGTTCAATATTCGTACCGATAATCCTGAACAATATGCCCAGTTGATGCGGGAATTGGTGTTCAGTGCCGGGTTTGACGGAAAGCAGACCGTATGGGTACCGTTGAGTGACTTCTCCGGAGGTGGTATGGGTGCCCCCAAGGTAGATAGCTGGTATCTGACATCCGATGGAAAAGGAAATATCTCCAGTCGTTGGTTGATGCCTTACCAAAAAGATGGTGTGCTGAAAGTGCTTAACCTCTCTTCCCGGTCGGTTGCTGCTACAATGGAGGTGAATGTAGCTCCATTAAAGTGGAATAAAGATCGTTCGTTGTATTTCTATGCTTCATGGAGACAGGAAAATGGTATCTATATCCACGATAAACCTGAAGAGGCCGACCAATGTGTAGAATGGAACTTTGCTACCCTGAAAGGTAGAGGTGTCTACAAAGGCGATTTACTTTCACTTTATAATCATGCCCCGTTGTGGTATGGTGAAGGTGATGAAAAGATTTGGGTGGACGACGATACTTTCCCATCACATTTCGGTACAGGCACGGAAGATTACTACAATAGTTCATGGGCACCGGTAGTGCCTTTCTATACTCCATTTGGAGGAGCCCCGAGAGCCGATTTGGAAAGCTCTCACGGTTATAATGCTTTCTATCGCACCCGCCATCTGGATGGTATTCCTTTCAATAAGAGCTTTAAGTTCGATATTGAAATGCTGGGATGGAAACGAGGTGAGGCCGATTATGCCACTACTATTTATTGGTATGGCGATCCGGAGGCACAGGTATTTGGAACTTCAGGTATTGAAGAAGCCCGCCGGCAGTTGCTGCCTGCTGTTGAGGCTTCGGCAGACTGAAAAACATATGATAGTATTATTTAAATTTTTAATTAAATCTAATTGGTGAATATGAAACATGAAAGACCTTGCCTTGTGGCCTCCGGAAGTGACTGGCTGCAAGAAGTGTTGAGAAGGCTTTTGGTCTGGGTGGTTGTCTTGTCCTCGGGGACATTGATGGCATACGCGGGCAATCTGGATATCAGCCAGACGAAAGTCATTACGGGTACGGTGACCGAAAAGGAAACAGGTGATCCGTTAATTGGAGTAAACGTTTCGGTAAAAGGTACTTCGAAGGGTACAATTACAAATTTGAATGGCCAGTATTCGGTCGATGTGAATTCCGATAAAGATATTCTGGTATTCTCGTTTATCGGAAAGGCTACACAGGAGAAAGCAGTGAAAGGATTGAGTCAGATTGATGTGGTGATGGCCGATGATGCCACGATGTTGGGCGAAGTAGTGATCCAGACCGGTTATATGACACAGCGTAAAGCTGATCTTACCGGTTCGGTTGCTATGGCCAACACTTCGGATTTGGCTCAGAACCCTTCGACTAATGCATTGAAGTCTTTACAGGGAAAATTGCCGGGTGTATTTATTACTACAGATGGTAGCCCTGGGGGAAATGCTTCGATACAGATTCGCGGACTTACGTCACTGAATGCGCAGCCTAACCCGCTGATCGTACTTGACGGATTGGCAGGAGACTATAACCTGCGTGATATCAACCCGGCGAATATTGAATCGATTCAGGTGCTGAAAGATGCGGCTTCGGCCAGTATTTATGGTTCGAGAGCTGCCGGTGGTGTGATTATCATCGAAACAAAGAAGGGTAAAAAGGGTGAATCGAAGATTAGTTACGAAGGTCGTGTACAGTTCTCTAAATGGGTTAATAAACCCGACCTGTTGAATACCGATGAGTATGGACGTGCCATCTGGCAAGCGTATGCAAACGACGATAAACTTGGTGAAATCAAGCAAAGCGTCCGTTTCTTCGATTATGACTGGAGTTATGACAGCAACGGTTATCCGGTACTTAATTCCGTGAAACCGGTGGAATGGCTGAATACAGCTCAGACTATGCGCTCAGCCGATACTAACTGGATCGATGAAATATCTCGTACCGGAGTATCGCAGAACCATCAGATTTCAGTATCGAGTGGTACTGATAAATCACGTACTTTCTTCAACCTGGGTTATGAAAACACAGAAGGTATTCAGATTGAAACTTTCTGGAAAAAATATTCGGCTCGTTTGAACTCGGAGTATGACTTATTGAATGGTCGTTTGAAAGTAGGTGAAAACCTGGAGTTGAACTATATGAATTATCGTGAAGCCAACCATACACAACTTGCTGCAAATGAACCCCCTATCATTCCTGTATATACCGAAACCGGTGGTTGGGGTGGTGCTTCTCTCGATGTGGGTATGGATGACTATCGTAATCCGGTGAAAGACCTTATTCTGGGGAAAGACAATGTCAATAAGTTCCTGAAGGTAATTGGTAATACGTATGCCGATTTGATGATTATCAAAGGTTTGAACCTGAGAACATCATTCGGTGTAGATTATCGTGGTTCATATTATCGTGCAGTCGATAAAAAATGGAGTGAAGCAGACGGTTCGGGCCGTGATGAAAAGTTCAACTATGTCCGCAACGATCAGACTCATTTCCTGGAATACCAGTGGACCAACCAGATCAACTATAACGGGCAATTCGGAAAACACTCGATAGGAGCTGTAGTCGGAATGGAATTTACGAAAGCTGAAAGTGAAGCATTCTATGCACGTAAAGACGGTTTGACTCTGGAAGACAGAGACTATGCTTTTTTAAGTTCGGCTACGGGTGACAAGATTACAGAGGCTACCGGTTCGGGTGATGCTTATGCTCTGTTGTCATACTTCGGTAAGTTCAACTATTCGTATGCTTCCAAATATCTGGCATCGGCAACATTACGTTATGATGGTTCTTCCAAGTTCGGTGCTGATAACCGTTGGGCAGTCTTCCCGGCATTTTCTTTGGGATGGAGAATTAAGAATGAACCGTTCCTTGAGAATGTAGATTTTCTTTCGGACCTGAAGCTGAGATTCAGTTGGGGACGTAATGGTAACTCGGCCATTCCTAGCGGATACCTGCAAAGTAGTTATGTAGCCGATTATAACGGAACTTCTTATGCTATGAACGGACAGGAAAGCGGTTCTCTACAGTCTGGTTTCCGTAAATATCTCACCGGTAATTCGACATTGAAATGGGAAACTGTAACACAGACCAACTACGGTATCGATTTTGGTTTCTTCAACCAGAGCCTGGTCGGAACAATCGATTACTTTTATAAGAAGACAACCGATATGCTTTATTTGCCCCCTTATATCGGTGCATTCGGTGAAGGTGGAGATACTTATGTGAATGGTCCGAGTATGGAAAACCGTGGAGTTGAAATCTTGCTGACATACCGGAATAGTCTTCCATCGGGATTTAATTATAGCATTACGGGAAACATCGCGACTTTCAAGAATAAGATTACTGAATTGCCGGACAATGTGAGAAGTGTATATGGTGGAAACGGTATGTTGGATGATATCATCGGACGCCCCCGTAACTCTATATACGGATACGTGGCAGACGGAATCTTCAAGACACAGGAAGAGGTGGACAATTCACCGCAGCAGGCAGGAAAAGGTTTGGGACGCATTCGCTATAAAGACCTTGACGGAGACGGACGTATCACTCAGGACTACGACCGTACATGGATTGGTGTCAGTGACCCGGACTTTACTTATGGTTTGAATCTTCAGGCTTCGTATAAGAACGTAGACTTAGCTCTCTTCTTCCAGGGTGTGCATGGCGGAGATGTTTGGGATTCATGGATTGAATACAGTGACTTCTGGAACATTCAGAATGTGAATAATACCAACCACTTGAAAGGTGTATTTAATGCTTGGTCTCCTCAGAATCCGGACTCTAACATTCCGGCTCTGTCTACTCGTAACACCAATGATGAAAAGCGTACGTCTACGTATTTCCTCAAAGACGGTTCGTACTTGAAGTTGAGAACGATAGAACTGGGATACACTTTCCCGGAAAGTATGGTGAAGAAAGCAATGATCAGCCGCTTGCGTGCCTATGTTTCGGCTAACAATGTATTCACTATCAAGAAATGGTGGGATAGCAATCGTTTCTCAGGTCCCGATCCTGAAATCCGTGACTTTGGCTATGTCATTCCATTTACCGCTACAGTCGGAGTTAATATAACCTTTTAAATAGAAATAGTATGAAAACCTTTTATAGTTTATTTCTGTCATCAGCCCTTTTGCTTTCCTTATTGGTGACGAGCTGTGCCGACCAATTGAATATTAACCCTAAAGGGGTGCTGGCTGATGATTTATTATTAGGAAAGCCCGAACATATTGATGATTTTGTGACTCCGTGCTATTCGCTGATTCCTTATCTGCCCTGGTCGGAAGCTCATGCATGGTGGATGCATGGTTCTATCCGATCGGATGATGCTTACAAAGGCGGATCGGGTGTAAGTGACCAGTCGGCCTGGCACGATATGGAAGTTTTCTCTTCTGTAACTGCCAATGTAGGGAACAATGACGGACCTTGGTTCAAAGGATATGTAGCGATATCCAGATACAACCTGGCACTCTATGCCTTGTCTAAAGTTACTGATGAAAACTATCCGTTGAAAGGTGTACGTACCGGTGAGGTGAAATTCTTGCGCGGAGCTACTTATTTCTTTATGAAGACTCTGTGGAGATACATTCCTTGGGTGGATGAAGAGAACGGAAGAACGGTGGAAGATGTGACTAATATCTCGAACCGCCCCAATGGTACTGATGATACATATTTGTGGGAACACATTGTTGCCGATTTGGAAGAGGCTGTCAGACTGTTGCCTGAAAAACAAGAGGAGATAGGTCGTATCAACAAGAATGCCGCACGTGCAATGGCTGCCAAAGCTTTATTGTTCATGGCGTACAAGCAGGATGCAAGACATCAGGTAGTCGAAGTGGATAAGAAGATTCTGGAACGTGCCTTGGTTTATATCAACGAGATCACTGATCAAGAAGGTGGAAACGTAGGCTTGTGTGAAGACTTTGCCGAAAACTTCTTGCCGGAATATGATAATGCTACCAAAGAAGCAATTTGGGAAATCCAGTATTCTATCAACGACGGAACATCAAGCGGAGGAAATACAAACAATGGTGCAGAATTGAATGCTCCTTCCTGGGAACCTTATTTCCCATGTTGTGACTTCCATAAGATGAGCTTTAATATGGCAAATGCCTTCAGAACCGGTACAGACGGATTGCCTTTGTTCGATACGTTTAACGATGCGGAAATGAAAGGAAGATTCAAAGAGTATTTCGATGAAAATAGCTTTGACCCTCGTTTGAGTCATACGGCGGCTATCCCGGGATATCCTTATAAATATAATCCGGATTTGCTGTACGAGGAAAAGGCTTCCAGAAGCCCCGGTGATTATGGTTATTTGAAATCTGTTAAAGAGTTGGTTCCTGCCGGTTGCGATTGTATCATTGTAAACCGTAATTCGATGAATGTGAAGCAAATTCGTTATGCTGAAGTCTTGTTGTGGAAAGCTGAGATCCTGATTCAGTTGGATCGTCACAAAGAAGCTCGTCCTATCATTAATAAGCTGCGCGAACGTGCTAATAACAGTAGAATTCGCTTGTTGATGGCAGATGGTACTCCTTACATGAATTATAAGGTCAGCTTGTATACCGATGAGGCTGCTTGGACCAAAGACTATGCATGGAAAGCATTGATGTTTGAGAATCGTCTTGAAACAGCATGTGAGGGAAGACGCTTCTTCGATCTGCAAAGATGGGGAATCCTGGAGCCTACGATGAATGCTTACTTCAAAAAAGAGAAAACCCGTTTCTCTTGGATGAATAATGCGGTCTTTGTTGCGGGAAGAGATGAATATAAACCTATTCCTCAGCAACAGATGAACTGGGCGAAAGGAAATTATATACAGAATCCGGGTTACTAATAAAAAACAGACGATTATGAAAAGAATATTATACTTTTTTCTGTGATGCTTTGTATACTTGCCGTCACAGGTTGCCAGGATCGCGATATCATTGATTTTAAAGATGGAGTTTCCTTACCTCCGGTGACCGATTTGAAATCGTCACTGACACCTGATAATGATGCGGTGTTGGAGTGGAAACTACCTTCAGCGATTCGGAAGAGATACAACGTCCTTTATCCGTTTATGTTCAGGTTTACAAAGGGGCGGTGCTGGAGCATCAGATTTCTTTGGAAGGTGAACCTACTTCGTGGGAATATACACTGAAAGAACCTGAATCCAAATATAGGATTGTGGTTAAGGTCCAGGGGATGTTGAAAGAAAAGCCCTATGGACAATCAGATGAAATATATTCGTTGGGACAAACAGTTTCTATAAATTGATTGAGAGAAAGAGGCAGCGTCGGGACGACGTTGCCTCTCCTCATTTTATGCTTTCTCACACCGGATGATGATTTTTCTTTCATCGTTCAAAGTAGTAGCAAACAGATAGATATCACCTCCGTCGGTTAGTTTCAGTCGTTTCCGTAATTCGGCTACGGATTGTGGAAAATTGCGGGTGGTGATATTCGCTTTATCTAATCCGTTTAAAATATTTTTTAATTCTTTCTTGTTGAGGCTCGAGTAACCGGTTATCCGGAAGATGCGTCCCGGAAACTTTTCTATTCGTTCGTTTGAGGTGTAGAGATGGCTGTTGGCGTGAAGTTTACTCAGATGAAACGAAGAAGCGATGCTGCGGAAAGCACCGGCTTTGAGAATAGAGGCATTGGGTTCATACAGGTAAGTTCCTATTTCGTGGGTGTATGAACACTCGGTGGCTTGTTCTGATTCGCGGGTGAAAACAAAACGTTGTATTTCCTGGTTTGCAAAATTGATGCAGACGATGGGCTGAGACATTGCAGATGGAATCTCCGGAGAATCATCACCGGGCCGGAGTAGTAACAGAAGCTCCTTGCACTCGTTGTTGACTGAGACGATATGGGCTTCGGATACGTGCTGCATATCTCGTATAGCCAAGGAAAGATCGAGCATGGGTGAAAGTTTAATCATTACCTGCTTACCCTTTTCGAGTAGTAACTTTTCCAATGTGGCTACGTTGGGTTCACAGTCGGATATGGCTACTGTTTTTCCACCATGTTCATTGCGGCGTGCCGGGTCCAGGAAAATACAGTCTACAGCCGGCATCTGTTGTAGATATTCCACTCCGTCGCCATTTTGTACCCGAATGTGTTTCAGCCCCAGTAATGGGAAATTGTGCATGGCAAGTTCACAAAGTTCCTCCTGGCGTTCTATGTAGGTGACTGTTTTGAACTGAGTAGCGAGAAAGGCACAATCAATGCCGAATCCGCCGGTCAGATCAACTAACCCTTCTCCATGTACCAGTGAAGCTTTGTAGAGTGCGGTAACTTCCGATGAACATTGCTCTAATGATAGATGGCGCGGATATAAAAGTCCTTCTGTTGCATGCCAACTTGGTATTTTAGAAACGGTAGCTTGCCATCCGGCTATCTGAACGATAGCCAGAGGCATGTCCACTTGAGGATATCTTTTTGCTTGTAATGCCAGGGAGTGTACATCGTCATTGCGATGCTCCCGGATAAACAAGATGGTTTCCGGAGAAAGATACATATCTTACTTTAGTTTATGAGTTTGTACTTCTGTTTGGCTTCGTCTCGGCTGCATAGGTTAAAGTGCCACCATTCACTGGGAAGTGCACGAAATCCTGCACTTTTCATAACTTGTCTTAGTAGAATTCGGTTTTCCCGTTCTTGTTGGGTTATTTTTCCTTCTCTTACTAATTTTGCTTCATTTGTTATGTGTGATGCTGCATCCATATAGTCCACTTCTGTCCCCATGGGTAACGGATGTCCTAGTGAATCGGCTATGCTGATATCTACTGCCAATCCATAATTATGCAGACCTCCACCTCGTGAGGGGTTAGATACATACATATACTTGGAGGTCCCTTTTACCACATCCCACATTTTTTTCTGTACGGACATCGGGCGTGCCGCATCATAAATTATCAGGCGGTAGCTGGGATATTGGGCTTTAAGTAACAGATGTGCTTCTAAAAGAGCTTTAGCTGCGTCCGGGTGAAGATATGCTTCTTTCAAATCAGTATAAAGAAGTTGACCGGTAAAATTGTCCGGAGTGGCGTACATGAGCCGGATAATGAATGTAGAATCAAGTTCGGCGATATTCATCAGACCGATGGAATCCAGATAAAAGGGGGTTTGGCTTTTACTTGCAATCGGTTGCAGTTTCACTGGAGTTACGAGGACAATGGAATCTTTAAATGCAGGGTGGGGCTGTGCTTCCTTATATTGACAGGAAGTAGTAAAAGACATGAGTAGGATGAAAGCGGTTAAAAGTCCGAGTCGCATATAATTTCTTTTTCTGAATATGAATGCAAAAGTATAAAAACATAAGCGCATATTTTATAAGTTATGAGAGATTTTCATTTTGAAGCTTCTGTTAAGGAGGTGTCCAAGCCACTTTAGAATGGTGTGTAGCTTGAATATGACTTTGGGTGGAACTGAATATTGGTGGCTTTCAAAAAGGGATCGGGACTCTCCATCTAGCTACACAAAATGGTGGACAGTGCCAGTGTACACAGTTTGTTTTCCTAAGGTTAGTTTTTAAGCAATGTCCTTTGGTCTTTAACAGTAAACTCCTCCTGCTTTCACTCCCAACCTTGCTTTTAAAAATCCCCTGCCCCCATGCTTGTCCTAATCGCAACTATCCCTTTCCATCCGCCACTTATCCCTTTTCCCATAAAATACCCCCTTTTTTCTCTATTTTCTTCATTCTCAATCCTTTTTCTCCTCTTGTTTCCTCTCTTCCTATTACTTGATTTAACCCACTGTTAAATCAAGCCTTTTGTTTTTAAATAACAAGTCTTTTGGAAGCAAAAGCTTTGTTCTTTCCATCCCTAAAATCAAAGTCTTTCCCACCCCATTAACAATGTTAACGCAGGATTCCGTTCCATTCTTGTTTGATTTGGGTTTGATTCCTGTCTGATCCCTGCTCAATTTTCATTCAATTCCCGTTCAGTCCTCGTCTGATTTCCCGTCCAACTCCCGTCAATTCCCTACCTGTTTTTCAGTTTATCTCCCTCCAAATCCCAATTCCTTCCGCGATTTTCCTCCTCGAAACATCCCTTTTCCTCCCCGAAATGTCCCTTTCCCTTCCCTTTCTCGGCAAATACCCCTCCCTTTCGCATCCAATCTTCTTTTCCCTCTCCCCTATAAATTTCCCCTATATAATATAATAATGTGTATTTTTCCTTCCCCGACCTTTTCCTTTTCCATAATCAATTATCAGAACCTTCCTCTCCCTCAGGCCTTTACGTTTTTATTCAAAATATTTTCAAAAAATCCCTTTTATATTTGTCTCTTATCTCCTAATGCCTTACTTTTGCACCCGCTTTCCAAGAGACGGACAGCATTTAATTTTGACATGTTGCAACGGCGTAGGATCTGCCTTACAGAATAACAAAAATAATTTCCTTTTTATTTGGATCATTATTATAAAAGTCGTTATCTTTGCAGTCCGATTCGCAGAGCGAGGGTCTTTGTCCGACACTTCTTTCCCTTTCGCACAGAGAGGCTTGGAAATAAAAGACGGGCATTGAGAAAAAAAACTTCCCAAAACATTTGGCAGTTTAAAATAAACCCCTTACCTTTGCACCCGCTTTTGAGACGAAGCAGAAATTAAAAAAGAAGAGTTCTTTGAAAAATTGATAAACAATACAAGTAGTACAAGTCAAATTTAGAACCGTCAATACTTATTATATAGGTATGTAAAAATGACCGTCAATAAATTTTCGACATCCTGAACAGAGCTAATATCATCCCTTATGGGATATATAACAATACTTTTACAATGAAGAGTTTGATCCTGGCTCAGGATGAACGCTAGCTACAGGCTTAACACATGCAAGTCGAGGGGCATCAGGAAGAAAGCTTGCTTTCTTTGCTGGCGACCGGCGCACGGGTGAGTAACACGTATCCAACCTGCCCTTTACTCGGGGATAGCCTTTCGAAAGAAAGATTAATACCCGATGGCATAATGATTCCGCATGGTTTCATTATTAAAGGATTCCGGTAAAGGATGGGGATGCGTTCCATTAGGTTGTTGGTGAGGTAACGGCTCACCAAGCCTTCGATGGATAGGGGTTCTGAGAGGAAGGTCCCCCACATTGGAACTGAGACACGGTCCAAACTCCTACGGGAGGCAGCAGTGAGGAATATTGGTCAATGGGCGGTAGCCTGAACCAGCCAAGTAGCGTGAAGGATGAAGGCTCTATGGGTCGTAAACTTCTTTTATATAAGAATAAAGTGCAGTATGTATACTGTTTTGTATGTATTATATGAATAAGGATCGGCTAACTCCGTGCCAGCAGCCGCGGTAATACGGAGGATCCGAGCGTTATCCGGATTTATTGGGTTTAAAGGGAGCGTAGGTGGACTGGTAAGTCAGTTGTGAAAGTTTGCGGCTCAACCGTAAAATTGCAGTTGATACTGTCAGTCTTGAGTACAGTAGAGGTGGGCGGAATTCGTGGTGTAGCGGTGAAATGCTTAGATATCACGAAGAACTCCGATTGCGAAGGCAGCTCACTGGACTGCAACTGACACTGATGCTCGAAAGTGTGGGTATCAAACAGGATTAGATACCCTGGTAGTCCACACAGTAAACGATGAATACTCGCTGTTTGCGATATACAGTAAGCGGCCAAGCGAAAGCATTAAGTATTCCACCTGGGGAGTACGCCGGCAACGGTGAAACTCAAAGGAATTGACGGGGGCCCGCACAAGCGTAGGAACATGTGGTTTAATTCGATGATACGCGAGGAACCTTACCCGGGCTTAAATTGCAGTGGAATGATGTGGAAACATGTCAGTGAGCAATCACCGCTGTGAAGGTGCTGCATGGTTGTCGTCAGCTCGTGCCGTGAGGTGTCGGCTTAAGTGCCATAACGAGCGCAACCCTTATCTTCAGTTACTAACAGGTCATGCTGAGGACTCTGGAGAGACTGCCGTCGTAAGATGTGAGGAAGGTGGGGATGACGTCAAATCAGCACGGCCCTTACGTCCGGGGCTACACACGTGTTACAATGGGGGGGTACAGAAGGCAGCTAGCGGGTGACCGTATGCTAATCCCAAAATCCTCTCTCAGTTCGGATCGAAGTCTGCAACCCGACTTCGTGAAGCTGGATTCGCTAGTAATCGCGCATCAGCCACGGCGCGGTGAATACGTTCCCGGGCCTTGTACACACCGCCCGTCAAGCCATGGGAGCCGGGGGTACCTGAAGTACGTAACCGCAAGGATCGTCCTAGGGTAAAACTGGTGACTGGGGCTAAGTCGTAACAAGGTAGCCGTACCGGAAGGTGCGGCTGGAACACCTCCTTTCTGGAGCGATGTTGAAAACGACGTTCATTGGTTCTAAAATTGTACTACTGGTACTTGTTTATTTATAGAATATAGATCAACCATCTATAGCAATATAGATAGAGATAAACAAGAGAAAAATAGAAGCCGAGTCTAAAACAGGACACGGTTGAACTAGTCCTATAGCTCAGTTGGTTAGAGCGCTACACTGATAATGTAGAGGTCGGCAGTTCAACTCTGCCTGGGACTACCAACAGATAGATATTTTATCTTGTATGATTGGGGGATTAGCTCAGCTGGCTAGAGCATCTGCCTTGCACGCAGAGGGTCAACGGTTCGAATCCGTTATTCTCCACAATTGATACTCCGACAATGTAAATTGCGGAATGTAATCAAACGATCTTTGACATGATGTACAGAAAAAAGTAAATTTAGTAAGAGCTAAAAGTATATATCGAACCATTGGGTTCATCTCCTTTCAAAGGAAATGATCCCTGGCGATAAAAGAAAGTAAATAAGGGCGCATGGCGGATGCCTTGGCTCTCGGAGGCGATGAAGGACGTGATAAGCTGCGATAAGCTTCGGGTAGGTGCAAATGACCTTTGATCCGAAGATTTCCGAATGGGACAACCCGGCATTCTGAAGGAATGTCATCCAACCTGGTTGGAGGCTAACGCAGGGAACTGAAACATCTTAGTACCTGCAGGAAAAGAAAATAAATAATGATTCCCCTAGTAGTGGCGAGCGAACGGGGATTAGCCCAAACCACCCATGTTACGGCATGTGTGGGGTTGTAGGACCACGCTCTCGCAAGACAGTTATTGAGAAGAAACGACTGGAAAGTCGTGCCATAGACGGTGATAGCCCGGTATTCTAAGGTAACCGAAGCGTAGTGGTATCCTGAGTAGCGCGGAGCACGAGGAATTCTGCGTGAATCAGCCGGGACCATCCGGTAAGGCTAAATACTCCCGAGAGACCGATAGCGAACCAGTACTGTGAAGGAAAGGTGAAAAGCACTTCGAATAGAAGAGTGAAATAGTCCCTGAAACCATGCGCCTACAAGCGGTCGGAGCAGCTTAAGCTGTGACGGCGTGCCTTTTGCATAATGAACCTACGAGTTACTTTTTCCGGCAAGGTTAAGCATCTTGAGATGTGGATCCGAAGCGAAAGCGAGTCTGAACAGGGCGGATAGTCGGAAGGAGTAGACGCGAAACCAAGTGATCTACCCTTGGGCAGGTTGAAGGTTAGGTAACACTAACTGGAGGACCGAACCGATAAGCGTTGAAAAGCTTCCGGATGACCTGAGGGTGGGGGTGAAAGGCTAATCAAACTTGGAGATAGCTCGTACTCCCCGAAATGCATTTAGGTGCAGCCTTGAGAGTTACTAATGTGAGGTAGAGCGACTGATAAGATGCGAGGGCTTCACCGCCTATCAAGTCTTGATAAACTCCGAATGCGCATTAGTTCTATCTCAGGAGTGAGGGCATGGGTGCTAAGGTCCATGTCCTAAAGGAGAAGAATCCAGACCATCAGCTAAGGTCCCCAAATAAACACTAAGTTGAACTAACGAAGTCAGATTGCTAAGACAGCTAGGATGTTGGCTTGGAAGCAGCCATTCATTTAAAGAGTGCGTAACAGCTCACTAGTCGAGGAGTTTGGCGTGGATAATAATCGGGCATAAGTGTTTTACCGAAGCTATGGGATACGTAAGTATCGGTAGGGGAGCATTCCACTCGGCGTTGAAGGCGAAGCGTGAGCTTTACTGGAGCGTGTGGAAAAGCAAATGTAGGTATAAGTAACGATAAAGGGGTGAGAAACCCCTCGCCGCAAGACTAAGGTTTCCTGATCAACGCTAATCGGATCAGGGTTAGTCGGGTCCTAAGGCTCAGCCGAACGGTGAGGCCGATGGCAGAACAGGTTAATATTCCTGTACTACCTGTAGGAGTGACGTGGAGACGGAGGAGTGACAACGCCGCGGACTGACGGAATAGTCCGTTAAAGGGTGTAGATGTTGATTATCCCAGGCAAATCCGGGATAAGAGTCGAACCTGACAGTATACCAATTTCCCCGGAAAACGGTAATAGTGCGTGTAAACATACTCCCAAGAAAATCCGCTAAACTTAATCTTACAGGTACCCGTACCGTAAACGGACACACGTAGTCGGGTTGAATATACTCAGGCGCTTGAGTGAATCACGGTTAAGGAACTAGGCAAATTGACCCTGTAACTTCGGGATAAAGGGTCCCTACCCGGTGACGGGAGGGCGCAGAGAATAGGTCCAGGCAACTGTTTAACAAAAACACAGGGCTGTGCAAAATTGAAAGATCACGTATACAGCCTGACACCTGCCCGGTGCTGGAAGGTTAAGAGGAGATGTCATCGCAAGAGAAGCATTGAATTGAAGCCCCAGTAAACGGCGGCCGTAACTATAACGGTCCTAAGGTAGCGAAATTCCTTGTCGGGTAAGTTCCGACCTGCACGAATGGTGTAATGATCTGGACACTGTCTCAACCGTGAGCTCAGTGAAATTGTAGTATCGGTGAAGATGCCGATTACCCGCGATGGGACGAAAAGACCCCGTGAACCTTTACTATAGCTTAACATTGAATTTGGGTAATTGATGTGTAGGATAGGCCGGAGACTTTGAAGCAGGCACGCCAGTGTTTGTGGAGTCGCTGTTGAAATACGGCCCTTTGGTTATTTGAGTTCTAACTCGCTGGTGCGAGGACACTGTTTGGTGGGTAGTTTGACTGGGGTGGTCGCCTCCAAAAGCGTAACGGAGGCTTCTAAAGGTGCCCTCACGCCGATTGGTAACCGGCGGTAGAGTGTAATGGCATAAGGGCGCTTGACTGGGAGACTTACAAGTCGATCAGGTAGGAAACTAGAGCATAGTGATCCGGTGTTTCCGTATGGAAGGGACATCGCTCAAAGGATAAAAGGTACTCCGGGGATAACAGGCTGATCCCTCCCAAGAGCTCATATCGACGGAGGGGTTTGGCACCTCGATGTCGGCTCGTCACATCCTGGGGCTGGAGAAGGTCCCAAGGGTTGGGCTGTTCGCCCATTAAAGTGGCACGCGAGCTGGGTTCAGAACGTCGTGAGACAGTTCGGTCTCTATCTATCGTGGGCGTATGAAATTTGCGTGGCTCTGACACTAGTACGAGAGGACCGTGTTGGACTGACCTCTGGTTTACCGGTTGTGCCGCCAGGTGCATTGCCGGGTATCTAAGTCGGGATTGGATAAGTGCTGAAAGCATCTAAGTACGAAGCCAGCCACAAGATTAGATTTCTTTTCAGGGTCGTTGTAGACTACAACGTTGATAGGACGCAGGTGTACAGGTGGTAACATCACAGCCGAGCGTTACTAATTGCCCGATGACTTTCTTTTATCCGCCTTCAATGGTTTATATATCCGTTTGGCTTCACTATTTATATAATAGACCGCTGAATTTACTTTTGTACATTATGTCTGCCTTATTCAGGTGACTATAGCATCAGGGTTCCACCTCTTCCCATTCCGAACAGAGAAGTTAAGCCTGATCACGCCGATGGTACTGCGTAACAGTGGGAGAGTAGGTAGTCGCCGTTTTTTTCAGATGGTTCATCCCCTTCGGTCGAAAGACCGGAGGGGATGACTTGTTTTATGCCATACCCTGTTTAACAAGGATTCCCGACCACCTCTTTCTTAGTTCATCCGGTATATTCCAGATTCAACCTTCAGTTTTCCGGCTTCAGTATCTTTACTCCCCTATTGAATTATCCGATTATCTATTTTTGTCGAAAATTTAAAAGATAAGATATGAAGATAAGTGTATTATTAGCTGCTCTCCTGTTGCTATTTTCTTGCACGGATAAAGACAGTAAGCAAAGTCAGGACTTAATTGTCAAGACAGCACAAGCAGTTTCGGCCTCTGGGATCAAGACAACGGAGTTCCCGTTTATCGCACAACCTTTTCGTACCTCTGAGCTATCGTTTCGTGTCGGAGGCCCTATTGATCGTTTGGATGTATATGCCGGTAACCATTACAAACAAGGCAGTATTATTGCTGAAATAGATCCGCGTGATTTCCATATTCGCAAAGAACGGGCTGAAGCCATCTATCACCAAGCTAAAGCTGAATTTGAGCGGATAGAGAAGCTGTATGAGAAGAATAATGTTTCGGCGAGTACATATGAAAAGACTAAGGCGGATTATACCACTGCCAAAACTGCTTTCGATACGGCTTCCAATGAACTGGGAGACACTCGTCTGACAGCTCCTTTTGATGGTTATGTGGGTGAAGTTTATATAGAAAAATACCAGGATGTGAAGCCAGCTCAGCCTGTCATATCCTTTATTGACATAAATCGGCTGAAGATAGAGATTTATGTTACTCAGAATATTGCGTTTGCCTCACACCCCACAGATAGCGTCCGGATCTATTTTGATGCCCAGCCCGATAAGTGTTATAAGGCACAGATTGTGGAAGTATCGAAGGGGACAACCCGCAATAATCTTTCTTATTTACTAACGGCTGTTTTACCTAATAAAGAAGGGAAATTATTGGCGGGTATGTCGGGAAAAGCAATCTTTGATGCTCCCGTATCAACGGATCTGACAGGTGTTTCCATTCCCCAAACGGCATTATGTTATCGTCCCTCGGAAGGTGAATATGTGTGGGTTATTGATACGAATACCCGACAAGTGAATCGACGGACAGTGAAAAAAGGAAATCTGCTTCCCGGTGGCTATGTTACCATAACCGAAGGATTGAGTGCCAGTGAAACGGTAGCTACGAGCGGACTTCGTTTTTTATCGGATGGTATGAAAGTGGAAATCTCTACTAAGACAAACTCATTATGAAGCTGGTGAAGTATTTTTTGCAGAAAAGAGCCGTCACTATTTTATTATTGGTGTTGGTGCTGGCAGGAGGTCTGTTTTCTTATTTTAAAATGGGAAAGCTGGAGGATGCTCCCTTTACTATCAAACAAGCATTGGTACTGACTTCCTACCCGGGGGCTTCTCCCGCAGAGGTGCAGTCGCAAGTAACTGATATCTTAGAGGAAGCCATACAGTCGCTAGGAGAACTTTATTATCTGAAAACCGAGAATCGTGCCGGACTTTCTAAGATCACGGTTTATGTGAAAAAAGAGATTCGTGCTGAAGAGATGCAGCAATTATGGGATAAATTACGTCGGAAAGTAAATGATGTACAAGATAAATTGCCTGCCGGGGCCGGAACTTCTATCGTAAATGATGACTTTGGAGATGTACTCGGTGTATTTTACGGACTGACCGGTGATGGGCATACATATAGGGAACTGGAAGACCAGGCTAAATTTATAAAGAATGAATTACTAAAAGTTAAGGATGTAGCGAAAATTGAGATTTATGGTGTACAAACACCGACAATCGATGTCTTGATCAGCCCTTCTGTTATGGCACAAAGTGGAGTTACGACTGCGGATATGATACGAGCTTTCGAAGCCCAGAATAAAATGGTCGATGCCGGTGGTATCGATGCCGGCACCAATCGCATCCGTATAGAATCTACCGGCAATTTCTATTCGCTGGATGATATTCGTGATCTGACCATTGTTTCACGTAACGGAGAGCATTTCCGTCTGGCCGATATTGCACAGATAGAGGAAGGATATCAGACTCCTCCGGCTAATCAAATGCGCATAAATGGTAGTCCGGCAGTTGGGATCGCTATTTCTACCGTACCTACAGGAAATGTAGTGGACATGGCTGAAGATATTAAAATGCGTATCGGTGAATTGTCACAATCGATACCTGATGGCTACGAACTGATTTCTATCTACGATCAGGGCTATGAATCGGCGGTAGCAAATCAGGGATTTATCCTGAACCTGATCATATCAGTTATTACTGTTGTTGCGATTCTGCTGTTCTTTATCGGATTCAAAAATGGGCTCTTGATAGGTAGCGGGCTGGTGTTCTCCATTTTTGCTACTCTAATTGTTATGATGGCATGTGATATTGCCCTTCAACGGATGTCGCTTGCTGCAATTATCATTGCTATGGGAATGTTGGTTGACAACGCCATTGTCGTGTCCGATTCTGCTCTGATTAATATGGAACGGGGAATGCGTAAACGGGTTGCTATCATGCGTGCATGTTCGTCTACTGCTTTACCTTTATTGGCGGCAACGGTTATTGCTATTCTCACGTTCCTTCCGATTTACTATTCACCCCATATCACAGGTGAGCTGTTGTCCTCACTGGTGGTAGTGATCGGTGTTTCGTTAATGTTCAGTTGGGTATTTGCGTTAACGCAGACTCCGTTCTTCATTCAGGAGTTTGTAAGACGTCCCCGTCCTGAAGAGCTGAAAGCATCTCTGTTTGATGGAAAATATTATCATCTTTTCAGGAAATCATTGCGTTGGGTACTTCGGCATCGCACGATGACTATAGCTTCGTTGGTTGTTCTGTTGTTGCTTTCGGCATGGAGTTTCAAATTTATTCCGAAGGTTTTTGTGCCCGCTCTGGATAAGCAATACTTTACTGTCGATATGTGGCTGCCTGAGGGAACAACAATCGGGGAGACGGACCGGATAGCCGGTGAAATATCCGATTATATCCGTACTCATGAAGAGACCGAAATGGTTTCGTCTTATATCGGCCGTACTCCGCCTCGCTATTATCTTTCAAATATATCTTTCGGTCCTCAATCCAACTATGCCCAGTTGCTAGTGAAATGTAAAAGTTCCAAAGAGTCGCGGGCACTGAATGCTCTGTTGCAGGATTCCATTCGTTTGAAATATCCGGAACCGCTGATTAAGGTGAATAAGTTCGAATTAAGCCCGCTGACGGAAGCCATGATAGAAGCCCGCTTTCTGGGGCCCGATCCGGCTGTTCTAGACTCTTTGGCAGGTGAGGCGATCGAAATTATGCGTCGTAACCCAAAAGTCGCAGATGCACGCAATGAATGGGGAAATATGTCGATGGTGATGCGCCCGGTTTATGATCCCGTGAAGGCAGGTGCTCTCGGTATAACCAAATCACAGATGATGGAGTCTGTGAAATCGATCAGCGACGGAACCAGGGTAGGTGTTTATCGCGATGATGAGAAAAAGGTTCCTGTACTATTGAAGTCGGAAGGAGCTGACATTACGGATGCTCGTTCTTTAGGTAATTTCTCTGTATGGAACGGTGAGCATTCGGCACCTTTGTCGCAAGTGACCGAACGAATCGAGACGACATGGGAGTGGCCTCAGATGCGTACTTATAACCGTCAATTGTCTATGGCTGCCATGTGTGGAGTAAAATCCGGGTATACCATGGCGGAAGTGCATGGGGAAATTCGTAAAGAGATTGAAGCGATGAAGTTGCCCGAAGGTTATACTTTCTTTTGGGACTCACAATACAAAGATCAGAGAGAGGCGATGCAGGCAATCGGTAAATTCTTTCCGCTGGCTTTTCTGGTACTGGTCGTTATTCTGGTTGCCTTGTTTGGTAACTTTCGCGATCCGGTCATTATTCTATGTGTTCTTCCGCTGTCCATTATCGGAGTGGCTGTCGGTATGCTCTTGACGGGATTTGATTTCGGATTCTTCCCGATTGCCGGTTGGTTGGGATTATTGGGTATGGTTATTAAGAATGTGATTGTACTGTTGGACGAAATAGATGTGCAACGCCGGGAAGGAGTCGTTCCTTATACGGCCGTGATCGAATCTACGGTTTCAAGAACCCGCCCGGTACTGATGGCAGCCACAACCACCATACTGGGGATGGTTCCCTTGCTGTTTGACATAGCATTTGGCGGGATGGCGGCTACTATCATTTTCGGGTTGACATTCGCTACTTTGCTGACTTTGTTTGTGACTCCGGCATTATATGCAATATTTTATAAGATAAAAGAGAAATGATGATGAAGAAAATAAATAGATGGCTTATCTTTTTACTGTGTGTGCCGACAGTTGCTTTTGCTCAGCAAAATAGTTTGCTGCAAAAGTACAGGTCGATGGCTTTAGATTATAACCATGACCTGAAAGCCGCGGACAAAAATATAGCTGCAAGTATCGAATTGGAGAAAGCGGCACAGAAGGATCTACGCCCTAAACTGTCGGGAGAGGCGAATTTTCAGTATACCGGTAATCCTCTTCAATTGAATATCGACTTGCCTTCGATGCAGACTCCGTTGGCTTTTGAAGGAAGAAATATGAAATACGGTGCTTCCCTCTCTTTGTTACAACCGGTTTATACGGGTGGGCGGTTATTGGAAAGTATCCGGATGGCTAAACATCAGCAAAGTCTGGCAATACATCAGGCAGATTATTTCCGTTCCGCAGTATTCTATCAGACGGATATGCAATATTGGAACACTGTTGCGCGTGCAGAAGTAGTCCGTGTAACTACGGAATATCGCAATTCGGTTGCCACCTTCTCCCAAACCATACGGGAGCGGGTGGAAGCAGGATTGGTTGATCCGCAGGACTTGCTGATGGCGGAGGTAAAACTGAATGAAGCGGAATACCAACTGTTGCAAGCAAAAAGAAATCTGGAAACAGGACGTATGGCACTAAATTCTCTGATTGGCGTGGAACTTCATGCTCCGACTGAAATAGAAGATACGATTTCTGTCGTTAGGGCGGATAAAGATCTGTGGGGTGAGGGTGAAATAGATCGTCCGGAACTTAAGATGGCCTATGCCCGGATTAAAATAGCAGAAAGTTCGAAAAAATTAACGGATGCTAAGTATAAGCCACAGTTTTATATAGGTGTAGATGGAAGCTATTCTGCTCCCGGTTATGATTTCCGTTCCGATTTGGATCCCAATTATGCCATTTATGCCAAAGTATCCGTTCCTTTGTTTGAGTGGGGAAAAAGACGTGATGAAAAGCGAGCCTCTTCTTTCAAAGTAGGAATGGCTACTGATTATTTGAATCAGGTCACCGACCAGGTGAAACTGGAAGTGGAGACAGCCCGTGTTTCATTGTCGCAGACTATGGAACAGGTGCGCCTCACCGAAGGCTCACTGAGCAAAGCCTTCGAAAATGAGCGTATGGCATTGGAGCGGTATACTGAAGGGAAGGCCTCTGTAATAGAGGTGATTGAGGCCCAAACGTACCGGCAAGCTTCCCAACTGAACCATGTACAGGCAAAAGTCTCGGCACAAGGGGCTTATTCGGAATTGATCAGAGCTTTGAATAAATATTAAATAGTTTATGATAATTACCCGAAATATGATAGCTTTGTTCGCATGAAATGGAATGTCCTGTTATATGGTCTGTTATTCTCGGGATTAGGTATCTTTTCCTATCTCCTGCTTGTCAACTATACGGAGCTGACTCCTAAAGTAGCGGATGTTCTCTATTCAAAGGGAGCATTCGTCTTCTTTATTACCGCTTTCAATGTGCTTGGTTATTCTACGCTTCGGATCAGTTCGTGGATAAACACTCAGTATGCACTCAATATCCGCCATCGTTGGAAGATAATAGTTATTTATGTTGCCGTTATCTTGTTATTCCTGTTGTTGAACTATAGCCTGCTGATTGCTGCTAAGCTATTGGCAGGCATTGACAACCTATTTACTTTCTCCAATGGAGGCTGGCGTATCCTGATCGTGGTATGGCTCGTAGAGCTTGTCATTGTGGGCTTATTATTGGCAAATCGTTCCATTCAGAATAACCTGAAACTGCAACAGGAGGCCGCAAAACTGCAAACAGAGAACGACACTGCACGTTATGCGGCTTTACAAAGTCAACTGAATCCCCATTTTCTGTTTAATAGTCTCAATACGCTGATTGCTGAAATAGAATATAACCCGGGTAATGCTGTTCATTTCACCAAGCATTTGTCCAGTGTATACCGTTATGTTTTGCAATGTCAGGATAAAACATTGGTAACGTTGACGGAAGAACTGGAATTCCTGCAATCTTATCTCTTTCTGCATAAAGTTCGTTTGGGAGATTGCATTAGTTGTAACTGTTGTATAGCTACCGGCTATACTAGTTGTATGCTGCCTCCGCTGACTTTGCAGTTACTGGCAGAGAATGTTATCAATCATAATTCTATTACTCTCAGCAAGCCTATGAAGATAGATATTCGGTTAGAGGAAGGATATCTTGCGGTGAGTAACCCCATACAGCCTAAAAAAGTCATGAATCGCCGGGTGTAGGGTTGAAGAACCTGTCCAATCGTTGCCAGTTGATGCTCGGCAAAGAGATAATTGTCCACAACGATGAAAAAGTATTTATCGTAAAAGTACCTTTACTGTATGAATAAAATAAATGTAGCCATTATAGAAGATGAAATTCCGGCAGCCCGTTTGCTACATTCCATGGTATCCGGACTTCGCCCTCAATGGGAGCTTACTCTGATACCGGGGAGTGTAGACGAAGCCGTTGCCTGGTTTGACGAGCATCCGCATCCCGATCTGATCTTTCTCGATATACATCTGGCAGATGGCAATGCTTTTGACTTCCTTTCTGCCGCACACCCTTCTTCCGTCATAATTTTCACTACGGCGTATGATCAGTACGCCATTCGTGCATTTACGGTCAATAGTATCGATTACATACTTAAGCCGATAGACGAAAAACGCCTGTCGGATGCAATCACTAAATATGAGAGCTTGCTGACCAATGCTGTTCCCAGGCCGGAAGATTACTTAGGTACTCTGCTTGAGGCACTTCAATACAAAGAGAAACGTTACCGTACCCGTTTTCTTATTTCCGGAGTAGATCGTTTCTGGTCGTTACAAGTGGCAGATATTGCCTATTTTTATTCCGAGAACAAAGTAACGTTTGCTGTTACCCGCAAAGGTCAGGAACATATTCTAGATTTGTCTTTAAACAAACTGATGGAACAACTCGATCCGGAGCGTTTCTTTCGCGCCAACCGCCAGGTTCTTGTCTGCATTGATGCCATTGACCATGCCGAGCCTTTCTTTAACGGAAAGATAGTGGTAACTGTGCGCCCTCCTTATAAACAGAAAATTACGATAAGCGAGGAGAAACTTTCAGCTTTTAAACTATGGCTGAATCATTGAAAAAAATGTTTGGAGTATATATAAAACGAAATCGACTATAAATCATTTGATCTATAGTCGATTTCAGTGGGCCAACTAGGGCTTGAACCTAGGACCTCCAGATTATGAGTCTGTTGCTCTAACCAACTGAGCTACAAGCCCGATGTATCCTTCTATCGGATAGCGGGGACAAAATTAATGCTTTCTGATGAATTATGCAAGCATTTTAGTCAAAAAACTGACTCTTTCCCGTATGTCTCAGAACTTGTATGTTCGTTTAGGATTCTTGGGAAACCACCCTTTTTTTACCCGCTCTTCTTGTTCAAATACTTCTTTGATGGTCCAAAATGAGGAGAAGGCGAATACGCCCAATAAAGACGAAACGAGTATATTGTCTGTGCTCAACGAGGCAGCTACTCCCGCGATACCTAATATCAGGAAAATCCACCAGCATTTAGTTCCCCAGTAATATTCAGCTTTTACCACAACGGGGTGGAATAAGCCGATAATCAGGAACGTGCAAATACCAATGAGCAGCCCTGACAGGTGATATTCATTCAACCACTCCATCGGTTACTTATCTGCGTGAATAGGAATTTCTTTCTTGATGCTTTGTTCCAGTGAAATCAGGGTCTCGGTGGCGGTTACTCCCGGTATCTCTTGCATTTTGTTGTTCAGTAGGTCCATCAAGTGTTCGTTGTCGCGTGCATATACTTTGGTCAGCATGGTGTAAGGGCCGGTTGTGAAGTGGCACTCTACGATCTCGGGAATTTTCTGTAATTCGGCCACTACAGCTTTATACATAGATCCTTTTTCCAGTTTGATACCGACATAAGTACAGGTACGATATCCCAGAGATTTCGGGTTTACGTGATAACCAGAGCCTACAATGACTCCCAGATCGATCAGTCTCTGCACGCGTTGATGGATGGCCGCACGTGAAACGCCGCATTCTGCTGCCACGTCTTTAAAAGGGATACGGGCGTTCTGAGAAATAATCTCCAGAATCTGCCTGTCAAGGTTGTCTATTTTTTCCATAATAATAAATGTAAATTCCAATTGTTATCAAATAGTAAGCAAATATAGAGATTTATTTTAATTTCTCTATATAAAAGTCAGAAAAAACAGAAAAATCGTATACTTTCTATTTTTATTATCCGGATAAAAGATGCCGGACGATTACGTCCGGCATCTCTCCTGTTCTTTTTAAATAAGGCCTGTTAATTTCTTATTTCTCAATATCCAGCAATTCTATTTCGAATATCAGTGTAGAGAACGGTTTGATCTGTCCCATGTCTCTTGAGCCATAAGCTAGTTCCTGCGGGATATAAAGTTCCCATTTTGAACCGACAGGCATCATTTTCAGGGCTTCAGTCCAACCTTTGATAACTCCGCCGACGTTAGTCACGAACGGTTCCTTACGTTCGTAAGTGCTTTCGAATTCTGTTCCGTCGATCAGTTTACCTCTGTAGTTTACTTTCACTTTGCAAGTATCGTTAGGAATTTCACCTTTACCTTCAGTAATCACCTTGTACTGTAATCCGCTTGCAGTGGTTTTTACTCCTTCTTTAGTTTTATTCTCAGCAAGGAACTTCTCACCGGCAGCTTTGTTATCAGCATATTTCTTTTCGGCAGCTTTTCCTTTGATGCTTTCCATCATTTTCTGAATCAATACCTGAGCTTCTTCGGGACGCATCTTCATATCTTTATTGAGTACGCCTGCAAATACGCCTGCAAGAATATCGCCCTTGTTAACAGTCATAGTTGAATCATCAGCAAATAACTGGTGGTTCATGCCTTTGATAGCCTGAGGACCTGCCATTTGTGATCCGATCTGGAGACCGAGTACATAAGCTTCGTCTTTTTTGCTTGTTTTATTGGCAGCGTCGTTTACGCCTTTCAAAAATTCGGCAATATATGCTGTATCCATGCGTTGTGCCAAGAAATCTTTCAGACCTTGAGTCTGGCTGATGCCAATAGCGTATGACAATGAATCTACATCTGTTTTCAGAGTGGCTTTAGGAGCCTGAGCTGTGCATGAAGCCAAGCCTGTTGCCATGGCTACAGCAGCCAAAATACTTACTTTTTTCATTTTGCTTTACAATTTTATTTTTATAATACTTCGATTAATTCTACTTCGAACACGAGTGTGCTGTGAGGAGGGATCATTTCACCGGCTCCCTGTGCGCCGTAAGCCAGTTCAGAAGGGATGAAAAGTTTCCATTTTGAACCTTCCGGCATCAGTTGCAAAGCCTCTACCCATCCCGGGATTACTTGGTTTACACCGAATACGGCAGGCTGTCCACGTTTGATAGAGCTGTCGAACAGGGTTCCGTCAATCAGGGTACCTTCGTAGTGGCATTTTACCTGGTCGGTAGCCTGTGCTTTCTTGCCTGTACCTTCAGTGATTACTTCGTATTGTAGTCCACTTGGCAGGGTAACAACGTTCGGTCTTTTTTTGTTTTCTTCGAGGAATGCTTTTCCTTGTTCGATGTTCGCTGCATTCATTTTGGTTTCCAGCTCTTCGAAATACTTGTTTACGATTTCTCGAGCCTCCTGATGGCTGATGGCTGTCTGATTTCCTTCGAGCACATCTTTTATAGCTTGAGCAAAGTCATCTACTGCGATGCCTTTAGCACCCATTCCTAACAAATTCTGGCCGATTCCGAGACCAATTGCATAACTAAATTTATCCATATATTTTTTTGTTGGAGACTGAATGTTCTATTTCACTTTCAGTCAGTTGCAAATTAACAAGCGGCAAAAGTAAGTGTTTTATTTGAATGATTTTACTTTTTGGTTTTAAAAATTCTTATTATCGACTAACTTCGTTACTGTGATAGATAAGGTTCCTTAAAAGCATCGTTTGTATTTCTTTCTGTCTTTTTTCGCTTTTTCCGTGAAGAGAGTACGATTGACATCCCCTCTTTGGACGTTAAATCTCTCCGTGTCAGTATGTCATACGGTCTCATTGTGTGTTAGCGTATGATATCTGACTGTACAGCCAAGGACGGAAAGTGATGAAAGGTAGGTTAAGGGATGATGGAATGTTGGACGATATATTCGTTTATTCAAGGATTTTGGTTAAATTTGTAAGGCCTTCTTTCACGTTTCTTTTGAGAGGTGGGGAGTGAGGCCGGTTTACTTAAAAATAAAAGCTAGTATGAAAAATCTGATTGTATTGTCAGGCGCCGGGATGAGCGCTGAGAGTGGCATCAGTACCTTTCGTGATGCAGGAGGATTGTGGGATCGTTATCCGGTAGAACAAGTAGCCACTCCCGAAGGTTATGCACGCGACCCCGAACTGGTGACCCATTTCTATAATGAACGCCGCAAGCAGTTGCTGGAAGTGGAACCGAATCGCGGGCATGAACTGCTGGCCGAACTGGAGAAAGATTTCCAGGTAACGATTGTGACCCAAAACATTGACAACTTGCACGAACGGGCCGGTAGCAGTCATATTATTCATTTGCATGGAGAGCTGACAAAGGTCTGCTCAAGCCGCGACCCAAACAATCCGCATTACATTAAAGAACTGAAACCCGAAGAATTTGAAGTGAAGATAGGTGACCTTGCCGGAGATGGTTCGCAACTCCGCCCGTTTATTGTCTGGTTCGGTGAGTCCGTACCGGAGATAGAGACGGCTATCGATTGGGTGGAGAAAGCTGATGTTTTTGTTATCATCGGTACGTCTATGAATGTGTATCCGGCGGCGGGGCTGCTTAACTACGTTCCCCGAAACGCGGAAATCTATCTGATTGATCCGAAGCCGGTGGATGTACATAGCTCCCGTCCGATACATGTCATTCAGAAGGGTGCATCGGAAGGAGTAGCTGAGTTGCGGGAGAAACTTCTTACCACAAACCATGCGTGATGTGCGAGGGTACTTAGCAGGCCATAGTGGCGGGTCATGATGCGGAATCGTTCCAAAAGCGATGCCTTATGATTTTGTGTCGTCATGCCTTCTGCCAGATAATCAATCAGGATAAGGTGAGTATTGTGAAAAGTACGTGCTTTTTTCATGATGTGGATACACCAATCGAAATCCGCCGAGAAACGATATTGCAGATCATAAGGCTCGATAAGTGTATGGCGGGGGAAAAAAGCCTGATGGCACACAAGCATTCCCTGCTTGAAACTTTTCCAGTTCAGTGTCTCTGGTGCCGATAACCGACGCATACGGAGGAAATGCCTCTCGGCATCCACTAAGGCTGTTTCGCCATACAGTATGTCGGGCAACTCATTTCCATTGATGGAGTGAACCATCTTTTGTAAAGTGTCGTCTTCGTGGAAACTGTCTCCGGCATTCAGAAAGCAGAGGTAGTCGCCCGTTGCCAGGGCGATTCCTTTGTTCATTGCGTCATAAAGTCCTTTGTCCGGTTCGCTCACCAATTGGTTGATGCGGTCGCGGTATCGGTTGACAATCTCTAAAGTCCCGTCTTTCGATGCACCGTCGATGATGATATACTCTACATGATGATAGGTCTGCGAAATTACGCTTTGCACAGTATCTTCCAATACCTTTTCGGCATTGTAGGTCACTGTGATCACGGAGAATTTGGGACTGGGGTGGCTATGCATATCTTCCTGTTATTTTATTGTAGACATCAATGTATCTTTTGGCAATAATGCCTTCCGAGTAGTTGGCGATTACTTTTCGGTTGGCCTGTTCCGAGAGAGACGGATAATCCGGGTCGGTCAGTGTCCAATAGATGCCGTTGGCAAAATCCTCGGACGACTTGTATTGCGCCACGTATCCGTTGTGCAGGTGGTCTATCATTTCCGGGATGCCGCCGACATTGAAGCCGATACAAGGCACTCCGCATGCCATAGCTTCCATGATGGTATTGGGCAGGTTCTCTTCCAGTGAGGGAGTAACGAAAAGGTCGACCGCATTGTAAACATCTACCAGTTCATGCTCGTTACTCACATAGTTGAGTGGATATACTTTAAAAGGAAGCAATGGCTTGAGTTGTTCCGATTGCTTGCCGAAAACGACTACACTTAGAGAATCTTTCAGTTCAGGATGCTTCTCAGCCAGTAATTTACACGATTCAATCAGATAATCGATGCCTTTCCGCTTATCCGTGATTTTGGCCGAACCGAAAAGAATCAGTTTTCCGTTTTGGGGTAAATGGCATTTGCTGCGTGCCTCTTTCTTGTTTCTGGGTTTAAATAGATTGGTGTTAATGGGGTTAGGTATACTGATTACCGTTTCTCCTGTCAGCAAAGCACTCTTTTCAGCTTGTCCCTTCAGCCATTGGCTACAAGTGACGAAGGTAATGGGTGCTTCTTTGTAGAGTTGTTGTTTTTTACGGAAGATACGGTTGGACAGATCTTTCTTACTTCCCCCTCCATACAGGTATGGACAGTGGTTACACTCCTGATGGTAGTTGGTACACTCACGGGCGTGATGGCAGATGCCTGTACAGGGCCACATATCGTGCATGGTCCACACTACCGGTTTACCGGATTTCAGAATCTTCCGGATATCGTTCAGTGACAACATTCCCTGATTCACCCAATGCAGGTGGATGACATCTGCCTGCTGAAACTCCGGCAGGCTTGTAATGTCTGTGCCTGTATTGGCTATATCGACTGCGAAAAGATTGTTCTTCTTAAAGCGGTTGGCTTTCCAGATGACAATGCGTTCCCACACAAACCTCCATACTTGCCACCAGTTACGTTGCAGACCTACTACGCTGATCTGGTCGGTTTGCTTGTCGCGCACCAACATTTTGGCTTTGATACCGTTGTTTTTCAACGATTCCATCAAGCGGCTTGCTGCGACGGCCGCTCCGCCCAAACGTTCGGAAGTATTGATTATTAAAACTCTCATTCGATCGAAATGTTTTGGCAAAAGTAGTGGTTTTCGGTGAGAAACCGTACAAAGTCACATATTATTTGTACTTTTGCGGCACTTATAGATAAGGAGATATACGTATGAAAAAGGTTGTTTTTTTAGGATTAGGCTATATCGGACTTCCTACTGCTGCCGTGGCCGCCGGACATGGTTATGAAGTTGTAGGTGTGGATGTTAATCCTTCGGTAGTAGAAACCATCAATCAGGGTAAAATACATATTGTGGAGCCGGAACTGGATCAGATTGTAAAAGAGGTGGTGCGAACAGGTAATCTCCGTGCCGTTTCGAAACCTGAGCAGGCAGATGCTTTTTTTGTGGTAGTGCCTACCCCTTTCAAACAAAACCACCGTGCAGATATCACCTATGTGGAATCGGCTACCCGCTCCGTAATTCCTTATCTGAGAGAAGGAAACCTGTTTGTTATCGAGTCCACTTCACCGGTATTTACGACCGAACGTATGGCTGAAGTCATTTATAAAGAGCGCCCGGAACTGAAAGACAAAATATACATAGCCTATTGTCCCGAACGTGTATTGCCGGGTAATACGCTTTATGAACTGGTTCATAACGATCGGGTGATCGGTGGCGTCAATCCCGAGTCGACCGCTAAAGCCATAGAGTTTTATTCTGCCTTTGTACAGGGTAAACTCCACCCGACGAATGCTCGTACAGCAGAAATGTGTAAGTTGACCGAGAACTCTTCGCGCGACTCTCAGATTGCGTTTGCCAACGAGTTATCTTTGATTTGTGACAAAGCGGGTATCAACGTCTGGGAACTGATAGAATTGGCTAACAAACATCCGCGTGTGAACATCCTGCAACCCGGCTGCGGAGTGGGAGGACACTGTATAGCCGTAGATCCCTGGTTTATTGTTTCGGACTATCCCGAACAGGCACAAATCATCAAACGTGCCCGTGAGACGAACGATTATAAAGCTGATTGGTGTGCCAACAAAGTAATGGAAGCTTGTCAGCAATTTGTCGAGAAGAACGATCGTGAACCGGTAGTGGCTTGCATGGGACTTGCCTTTAAACCCAATATTGATGATTTGCGTGAATCTCCTGCTAAATATATTGCTTCCCGCATTGTATCTGAGTCGCGTGCAGAGGTGTTGATTGTAGAACCCAATGTCGCTTCACATGCCAGTTTTCATCTGACTGACTATCGGGAGGCTTATCAGAAAGCGGATATCGTGGTATGGCTGGTACGTCACACTCCGTTTGTGGAGTTGCCCCGTGAAGAAAGTAAATTGGAGTTGGACTTCTGCGGAGTAAGAAAGTAGAAAGAGAACTGGCATATCGTCTTAATGAACCATCGTAAATAGTCTGATCGTATAATGAAAAAGATATTACTTGTTTTCGGTACCCGTCCTGAGGCCATTAAGATGGCCCCGTTGGTGAAAGCCTTGCAAAGAGATACTGAACACTTTGAAACGAAAGTGTGTGTGACGGCACAACATCGTCAGATGTTGGACCAGGTACTTGAAGTGTTCGACATCATTCCTGACTACGATCTGAATATTATGGCACCCAACCAGGACTTGTACGACATCACCACTAAAGTTCTTCTGGGCCTGCGCGATGTGCTGAAAGATTTCTGTCCGGATACGGTGCTGGTACACGGAGATACCACTACGTCGATGGCCGCTTCACTGGCTGCATTCTATCGGCAGGTTGCCGTGGGACATGTTGAGGCCGGTTTGCGTACCTATGATATGCTGTCTCCCTGGCCGGAAGAGATGAATCGTCAGGTGACCGACCGTATTTGTACCTACTATTTTGCTCCTACCGGGAAATCGAAACAGAATCTGTTACAGGAAAACATCGATGCAAAGAAGATATTTGTTACCGGTAATACGGTTATCGATGCTTTGTTGATGGCTGTTGACATTATTTCGAAGAAGCCGGGAATCAAAGAAAAGTTGCATCAGGAACTTCGTGACAAAGGTTACGAAGTGGGACAACGTGAATATATTCTGGTTACCGGGCATCGTCGTGAGAACTTTGGGGAAGGATTTTTACATATTTGTAAAGCGATTAGAGAATTAGCCGCGTTGCATCCCGAGATGGATATTGTATATCCGGTACATCTGAACCCAAATGTACAGAAACCCGTATACGAACTTCTGTCAGGAGTAGACAATGTATATCTTATTTCGCCGTTGGATTATCTGCCGTTTATTTACGCTATGCAGCACTCCACTTTGCTGCTGACCGATAGCGGTGGAGTACAAGAGGAGGCTCCTTCACTTGGCAAGCCGGTGTTGGTGATGCGAAATACCACGGAACGTCCTGAAGCAGTAGAGGCGGGAACTGTAAAACTGGTGGGGACGGATGCTGAGGCGATTGTCAGTAATGTGACTGAGCTGCTCCGTAATAAGGAGTTATACCGTCGTATGTCCGAAACACATAATCCTTATGGTGACGGGCATGCTTGTGAACGCATCCTGTCGGCATTAACCCGTTAAAGCTCACATGATTCGTTTATAGGCTGTACGGGCAAGAGGAAGAGGGGAAGTTCATTCCCCTTTCAGTTCCGTGCTGTTGTCCTTGTAGGCAGCAAATCCTTTGATTCTTACTCGTTCTTTCTTTTCCATATCCGGCATTCCGTTACCCAATTGTTTCAGGTTTTCTTTAATAGTATTGTGGGTAGTGAAAAAACTGTCCAGCAGGTCGGTGAAACTTTTTTCCGGCTCCTCTTCTTCGGGAGCGAAGAGCATATGGCATTTACTGTGGATACCAAATGTTTTTTTCATCCTCGTCCAGCGCATAGACAGTAGTCACTAATGAGTTCATATTGACTGCATTGATAATTTCTTTCAGATAGGGTAATGCCTGATTGTCGATGCTGATGGACGCCCACCAAGGATTCCATACAATGATTAACCGGAGACCGTCTTCGGCTGCGACAAGGAAATCGTCTCCCTGATACTTGAAGCTGATATGATTTTCTTCATTCACTTCCGGTTGGCAACCGAGTTGTTGAAGGATGCTCATGATCAGTGCGGAGGTAGTCATTTCCTCTGTCACTTCTTCCGTTTTGGCAGAGGCAGTGTCACCCGATGGCTTCGCACGTTTGTTCCGCTCGTGCAGGATACGTGATATCAGGAATACAATTGGCCATAACGCCAATGCGATGACTGCGATGAGAATGGTAAGATCGGTCATAGTAGTAGAGCTATTAAATGATTAATGTCTGCCTAAAGATAATCATTCTTTTTTGGTCGTACTCCATTTTTACTGCATAAAAGTTCGGAAAGCTTGCAAATAACGTTCGCTGACCGTTTCAATGTTGATTTTCTCGCGGATGATTCGTTCCGACTCACGTCCCATAGAGGCACAACGTTCGGGAGAGGCAAACAGTTTGTTGAGCTTGTCACTCAAGCTGTCGGCATTGCCTTCTTTGAAGAAAAGTCCGTTCACTCCGTCCGTCACCAGGTCACGTTCGGTGCTGTCACATACCGAACAAACCACGGGCAGTCCGTAGGTCATGGCATCATTGATGGATAATCCTCCCATGCCCGCGAGTACATAGACAGTCGATTCATTCATATAGGCTCCCAGTTCTTTGGGACTGTATACTGCACCGATGAATCGAACCTGTTCTGTCAGATTCAGGTCAGCTGCCTGTTTTTTCAGGTTATCCAGCTCCGGTCCATCGCCTACCACTACCAGTTCCGCGTCCGGATGACTGGCAATAACCTTTGTAAACGCATCGATCAGCAGATCCACCCTTTTCCATTTCACTAATCGGCCGATGTGTAGCACTCTTTTGGAGGAAGGAGGAAGAAGCGGGGGCGAGGTGAGTACGGCTTCTTTCTCCTTCAGTAAGGCATCTGTGTCCGTAGAGTTGTAAGTGACATGTATTTGCTCCTGCTTCACTCCATAGGAAGGAAGAATATCGTATGCAGCGGTTGAGTAATTCAACGTTCCGGTAATGCGTGCGTAGCAGTATTTACGTATTTTCGCTGTCAGCCATTGTTTAAGATAAAAGCCGGTTCCGGTACTGACCAGCCGCATGTTTTCATCATACATCGGGTTTTCATGGAAATATTCTTTTATTTTCCCGTAGGGAGGGGTCTGGAAGGGAATTTCACGGATAACCAACCGTGTCCGGCACTCTTTCATAGCCTTTCTCAATCGGGGTTGAAAAAACACTTGCAGGAAATAGGGCCATCCCATTATCAGAATATCCGGTTTCTCTTCACGTACTATTTCCGGTAGGGAGGGATAGGCGCTTTTTCCGTAGAATGCTTTCTTCTCAATGGCGGTGAGGTGCCTGTATGTTCCTCCCTCTACCATTTTTACACCTTTACCGATAGTGGCATTTCCTTTTTGAGGAGTGATAACGGTGATTTCCACTCCTTTGTTATGAAGTTTGTTGAGCATGGCATTCAGATAATGGGGCATGCCGCCGAATGTATAGAGTACTTTCATTACTGTATTATTTTCTGAAGTAAATTTTGAAACTTTTTGCCGAATTCGTTCCAGCTATGTGCATTGAGGAACCGGTTGTAACCGGCTATATCTGTTGCTTCGTTTGTCTTGTCAACGAGTTCCTGTATATCATCGAACGTATGGAAAGTATATACATTAAGCAAGGGTTCGGCGGCGTAGTCCCTGAAAGAGCCTACAGCCGGTCCGATGACTTTGGCTCCGAATGAGAGAGAGTCCATCAGTATGCCGGAACTTAAGATAGACTCGGCAGCATAAGGTACCAGTACGAAACGTGATCTGCGGATCTCTTGTTTTAGCTCTTCGAAAGGAATACTACGGTCCTCTATGCTGATCATCTCATTACTTTCTTTGTGTAGTTCTTCCAGGAGTTCCTGCGAACTGCATTTCCCGATGATTTTAGTCTTCAGTTTTAATGAATGCTGAGTAGCAAAACGTACGAATTCCGGTACCCCTTTGTATCGGGAGATATTTCCCCAGATCAGCAGGTCGGTTTCCGGTGGTTGGGGGATGTATTCTTCTATCCGGTTTTTAGTAGGGTGATGCAAGAATACCGTTTTGGCTACAGCCTTCGGATATTGATCCTGAACCACTTTGATACCTTCTGTAGCATGTGTCACTATCAAATCGGCTTTGCGGAGGAGCAGATGTATCAATAACTTTTTCGACCATCGGTGTTTCATCACATGGGGCTGCTTATTGTGCAAGAACCAGATGATCTTCTTATGGTGGCATTTAATTTTGAAAAGAAGCCAGATAGCAGCAAGAGTCTGCAACATTCCATATTTGTAGTCGGGTACATTCTCCGGCCAATGAAAGATATAAGCATCGCTATCTGCTTTTCTTGGGATGAGGCTGAATAACGGATTCTTGTGCGGGGGATTGGCAATTGTGATTCCGTTCTGTTGCAGTGCATGGATGAAGTCGCTGATATACGGATTAACGCGTATATCACCTTTGTTGATAGAGTATGGATATATCGTGACCTTCATTGTGTTCTCCTATTTAATTAATCCATGTTTACGGAAAGTTTCCATCCACAGTGGTCCTACCTGTTCTATGTCATATCTGTTTTTCCGCTTTTGAGCTTTGTAGGCTATCCGGCAGCGGAGTGTGTCATTTTGTGCCAACCGTAGAATGGTTTCTGCATATTGTTCATAATTGTTGTCGGGAATAATGAATCCGTCTATGCCGTCATCTATCATGTCATAGATCGCATTGAAAGAATCGAATCCGATAGGAATCACCCCCAGTGACATTGCTTCTGTAAATACGGTGGGTAGTCCTTCTATGACGGAAGTCAGACAAAGAATCCGGGCACGGTCTATATAGGGGATCGACATCTGATGGCCGGTCAGGCAGACCCGCTTCAATTTTTTCTCGGCAATAATTTGCCGGCACGTGCCGAATTGGGGACCATCTCCTACAAGGGTGAGTTTCCAGTCCGGCAGTTTATCCTGAACCATACCCCATATCTTTAGTAATTTGGGTAATGCCTTTTCGGTTGCCATTCTGCCAACAAAGATGATTTCTTTGTCCTTCTCCTCAATTGGGATGTTACTATGCACAGGTTTTATGGCATTAGGGATGGCAGATAACTTCCATGCGTCTTTTTTGCCTATAAGTTTCTTGAATTCGGGTATATAAGCGGGTGACAGCAGTACCACTTCGTCGAGCGTGTCGTATGCCGAACGGTTTTGATGGCTGACCACTTTTTTTAATAAGCTGATGTAGAGTTGTGGTAGCATCCACTGAAAAAGTTTCTTGGGTCCATGCACGTCTTTGAACCGGAGTGTAGATAACTCGTATTGTTTTAACTGTGTCGTATGGCTGGGACAGTTGTGGATCATCGTGCATATTTTGATTCCGGGATTTCTTTTTTTGATTTCGAGGTAATATTTGCGTGTATCTCCGGTGATGACATGGGAGTAATCGAGAATCACGTCTATCTGTTTGTCGATAATGAAGCGACAGATTGCTTCGATGTTGCGGGGAGTATAGAATTGAGAATAATGATCGGGCAACAGGAGGCCGTTCTTAAATTCGCTGTCAGCCAGTTCCAGGTACGAAAAAGTAAAGCTTACTGTCCACCCGTGTGCAGTCAGCCATTCGGTCAGTTGCGCATAGAACCAATAAAAGCTATTGGCACGATGAGGAAATGCTTTGGTTTGTTGGATCAGGATGTTCATGACTTATTTCAAGAGTTTTTTCCGGATAAATTGTACACTTTCAAAAAAGATCACCGATTTGCCGATCCACATGATGAACACATAAAGGCTTACGGCTATTCCTATTTTAAGAATCAGCAATACATATAGGTTATGGAAGCCGATCGTGAGGAAATAGCTGGTTCCTATGACTCCTCCGGAGATCAGTAGGTACGGAGTGATATCTTTCATGACTTCCCATAGGGTGATGTGAATCTGCTTGTTTACGAAATAATGCCATATCAGCAGCCAACCGATGTTGATAACCGTATAAATCACGGCCATGACGAGTATGCCTTGTGAGATAGTACAAAGAAGCATTGTGAGTTGAACCAGGCTCTGTGCAATGGTATTCCACATAAAAAGATTCGACTTTCCTTTACTGATCAGGAGATTGGAGTACATATAAGTAATGGGGACAAATGCTCCCCAGATGCAAAGAATCTGCATGATGGGTACACATGCCTGCCATTTGGCGGTGACGGCAATTACGATGAACTCGTTGGCTATCAATGCCAGTCCGAACATGGCCGGGAAAGAGATAAAGGCGGTGAAGCGCAACATCTTCCGAAATATATTTTTCTGTCGCATGGCGTCGGAAGAGGTTTCGACCAGGACAGGCTGAGATACTCCGTTGATCATGTTACTGATCAGTGAGAAGCCCATATTGGTCCATTTATTGGCCTGAGTATAGTAACCTACATCCTGACTGGTATAGAAAGCGCCCCAGCAAGAACAGAAAATATGTTATCATTGATGTAATGAAATACATTGGTGATAAGCAGTTTACTGCTGAACGGAAGCATCTCCTGATAGGTTTGAAATTGAACGAAAAAGTAGGACGCCACGGAGAAAAGTACCATAACAGCGCATTAGCGATGAAAATATAGGTGATTTGCTGTACGGCCAGCCCCCAGAAAGCCATTCCATTGTATGCCATGACAATTCCTATGGTGCCTGAACACAATAGTGCGGTAATGGTTGCTTTCGCTTTTTCTTTCACCATTAGTTTTTTAAATAATACCGCATTATGGGCAGTTCCGCAACTTGAAATCAGAAAACCCAGGAAAAGGAAGCGGGATAGAGGAATAAGCTGTGGAGTCTTATAGAATGCTGCGATAAACGGGGCACAAAAAAAGAGCAGCAGGTAAAGCGATGCACCCATTAGAAAACTGAACCAGAACACCGCATTGTAGTCTTCATGACGGAACGTCTGTTTATTGGCCAGAGCGGCCGTAAATCCGCTCTCTTGTATAGAGTTGGCTACGGCGGTAAATATAGCCAGCATACCAATCATACCGTAGTCTGTCGAATCCAGCATACGGGTGATGATAATTCCGAACAGCAGGTTCAGTAATTGCTGGATGCCATTGCTGAATCCACCCCAGAATAATCCTTTGGCTGTTTTTTCTTTTAGCGACTGTTCTGCCATATTATATTTCCGCTCACGACCGTTAGAAAAATAAAGGGTGTATCCGGTCTCCTTTCATAGAGTCCTGAATACACCCTTACTTTAGTTATTTATTTCACTTCACTTCCCGGCTTCACTTCCCGTCCGGGCATAACAACGGCCAGGCTGCCGTCATTATTTTCGGCACTCAGGATCATACCTTCGCTGACGATACCTTTCAGCTTTCGTGGAGCCAGATTGGCGATGAAGCAAACTTGCTTGCCTACTAGCTCTTCCGGTTTGTAATGTTGTGCAATGCCGCTGACGATGGTGCGTGTTTCCAGTCCGTCGTCTATTTTAAACTGCAATAATTTGTCGGCCTTAGGCACTTTCTGACATTCGAGAACAGTACCTACGCGAATATCGAGTTTCATGAAGTCGTCAAATTCGATATTGGCGCGGATCGGTTTGGCTTTGTAATTAGCCTCTTCGTTTGCTTTCTTTGTATCGAGCAACTTTTGTACTTGTGCTTCAATTGTGGCATCTTCTATCTTTTCGAACAATAATTCCGGCTTATTCAGTTGATGTCCGGCAGGAAGCAGGTCGTTCCGTCCCAGTTCTGCCCAGTCGAAGCTATCCATGTTCAGCATCTGGCGTAAGCGTTCCGAACTGAACGGAAGGAATGGTTCGAAAGCGATAGCCAGGTTGGCTACCAGTTGCAGAGATATATTCAGGATAGTACCTACACGTTCCATATCCGTCTTTGCCAGTTTCCAGGGTTCTGTATCGGCCAGGTATTTGTTTCCGATACGAGCCAGATTCATGGCTTCTTTCTGTGCATCACGGAACTTGAATACATTGAGCAGCTTTTCTACTTCGGCTTTAACATCGGAGAATTCTTTCAGTGTCTCTTTGTCATAATCTGTAAGTTCGCCCGCAGCGGGTACTTTACCTTCGAAGTACTTCTGTGTCAATACCATCGCACGGTTCACAAAGTTACCGTAGACCGCTACCAATTCGTTGTTATTGCGTGCCTGGAAGTCTTTCCAGGTAAAGTCGTTGTCCTTGGTTTCGGGTGCATTGGCTGTCAATACATAACGCAATACGTCCTGTTTCCCGGGGAAGTCTTCCAGATACTCGTGTAACCACACTGCCCAGTTGCGTGAAGTGGATATTTTGTCTCCTTCCAGATTCAGAAATTCGTTGCTCGGTACATTATCCGGCAAGATATAGCTGCCTTCAGCTTTCAGCATAGCCGGAAATACGATGCAGTGAAATACGATATTATCTTTTCCGATAAAGTGAACCAGACGGGTTTCGGGATCTTTCCACCAGGTTTCCCATGAATCGGGAAGCAGTTCTTTTGTATTGGATATGTAACCGATTGGTGCATCGAACCATACGTAGAGAACTTTACCTTCAGCACCCTCTACCGGAACAGGAATCCCCCAGTCGAGGTCACGGCTGACCGCACGCGGCTGCAAACCCATATCGAGCCAGCTTTTGCACTGTCCGTACACGTTCGGACGCCATTCTTTGTGTTCTTCCAATATCCACTGGCGCAGCCATGTTTCATGTTTGTCAAGTGGCAGATACCAGTGTTTGGTTTCTTTCATGACCGGTTTGCTTCCGCTGATGGCACTTTTCGGATTAATCAGGTCAGTGGGCGACAGTGAAGTTCCGCACTTTTCGCATTGGTCACCATAGGCACCTTCCGAATGACAGTGAGGACATTCACCGGTGATGTAGCGGTCGGCCAGAAACTGGTGTGCTTCTTCATCATAATATTGTTCCGAAGTTTTTTCGATAAACTCTCCTTTTTCGTATAGCTTCTTGAAGAAGTCTGAAGCCAGTTCGTGGTGTGTTTTGGATGATGTACGGCTGTATACGTCAAACGAGATACCGAATTCTTCGAATGATTTCTTAATCAGGAAGTGATAGCGGTCTACTACATCCTGCGGAGTGATACCTTCCTTTTTGGCACGGATGGTGATGGGTACCCCATGTTCGTCGGAACCTCCGATGAAAAGTACATCTTCTTTTTTCAGTCGCAGATAGCGGACATAGATGTCTGCCGGTACATATACACCGGCCAAATGGCCGATATGGACGGGGCCGTTCGCATACGGCAGTGCCGATGTGACGGTAGTTCTTTTAAAGTTCTTTTCCATTGATATATTGCGTGTATTTATTGTTATCTACTTGGGAACGTGCAAAGATAACGACTTTCTGAGGAATTCTTTATAAATAAGATGGATGATTTGAATAATAACCCCATACTCTTCGTTGAATTCAATGCAGAGTATGGGGCTGTTATATGAAGAAGAAAAGCCGTTAGGGAAGCTGGTCCAGTAGTTCTTTGATGTTGTATCGAACAAGCATGTCATCTGCAGTTACAGCATACATGGTTTGGTTTCTTTCGTCTATGCTGAAAGAGGAAACCCATTTGTCCAGATGGGCTTTACATAGATAATTGCCTTTCCAGTCAAAGATATCCAGGCGAGAGCGGAATGTTGAAGGGTCTTCCCCTCTATTGCCATGGCCCAGATATATGCATTATTGCAGTGTACTTTGGTATAATAAGGTTTGGGAGTGCCTTCTATTACCTGTTCCCAATTTAATTTATTTCCATCAGTGAATAGGTTATTAATTTCCTCCTTTTCAATATTTACTATACTTATCATATTGAGGAATCTGTATGCAATGACCATCTTCTTGCAATCATTGCTGATTGCAATATCTTTTGGAAAGCTTGATCTCTTCCGTGATGTTCTAGCAACTCCTTGGGGAAATTGGAGGCGTAGAAACTGCGCAGGATGCTGTCGTTTTTGTAATCGTAAACTTCAAAAAAATCATTTTGATTGTCTTGTGGACGCATTATGATACTCCTGTTTATGAGAAATATGGAATCTCCTAAAAGATATGAAACGCTGGACTGTTGAAAACTATTCTTTCCTTTGGGAGCATTATAGGTATATTTGTTATCATAAATAGCCTTATTTTCTATCAAAGACTTGGATATATTTAATAAACCTGTGAATTTTTGATAGGATCTCATTACAAGTTGTATCTGCCCGTCCTTGTTAAACCATTGTGTAAAAGCACTAGGGAGTATAACTTCATCCGGTCCGTTTCCTATTTTCTGAAAACTTCCAAGAAATTGCAGATGGGGAAGGTTGTATACATGCAGCATATTCTCCTCTTTATTTAGAGCTAATATTAGAAATGTATCGGTGACAATAATATCGCCTATGCCGATTGGGTCAATGGATAAAGGTTCGTGATTAAAAGATAATGTCTGTTGTGCATCCGTTGCAATTGTTTCTATTGTTCTAGCTTTTTCTGGTTTGGATGATTGGCTACAGGAGGTGATGTACAGACACAATGTAAAGGAAATAACGGTTAGAAGTGCTTTTCTCATAATGTTTGTTTTAAGGTTAATGTTCTATGCATATTAGACAAGTGCCTTTTACATAGCCAAATGTTGGCTTTTTATTATTTATTACGCCGCAAGATGTCATTCCTGCTTGTCCACTCGAACCATTGCACTCATAATGTGGTTCATTATCATGTTCCTCTGAGAAACTATAGTAACACGTTTGTTCTATCCATCTAATACATGCCCCTTCTTCACCGGCGGCTATTGCTTCCAGATTTTGTAACTGTACATTGGTTAAAACCGGTTGCTTATGATTCCAGGCGTACAATGCTGTGCATGCTATAATTATAGTTACTACAGCTTTGGATAAAGTTTGTTTCATACTATTTTTATTAAAGGTTATTATTTGCAAATATAGTTTATATTTACTTCTTATTTTAAAAAAAACAGTGTTAATATACGTGTTTATTAAAAATTTTATCTGTTTTGGGCTTGTGTGGCTATTTTTTTGTATATTTAGCCTCGGGTTTCGTGGTTTGTGTAAAATGCTTGTTGCTTATGAGGGCTATATTTATTTTTGTATGTATCCTGCTTTTTGTATCTTGTCAAAACTCTGATAAATCTCGGATTGCTCATATGATTGATGAGTGGGATGGAAAGGAAATTATTTATCCTGATGATCTGGTATTTACTACTATGGGAGAAGATACGGTAAAATGGTTTCTTAAAGATAGCCGATATACAATAGTGACTTATGCCGATTCCATTGGTTGTATGGGGTGTAAACTTAAGTTGCCCGTTTGGAAAGACTTTATTTCTTACCTTGATTCTGTATCGGATCATACGGTAAAAGTTATATTTATTCTTCATCCTCGAGATAAAAAAGAGATGGTTCATCTTTTGGAATATAATGATTTTTCGTATCCTGTGTGTCTTGATATAAAAGGCTCTTTCGATAAAATAAATAAAATCCCATCCAATTTGGCTTTTCAAACTTTTCTACTTGATAATAGAAATAAAGTGATTGCTATCGGAAACCCGATTCATAATCCTAATGTGAGGACTCTGTATTTAAACTTGATTTTATCTGATAGTATATGTGAAAGTCGAGATTTGATTCAGACGAAAATAAGCTTACCCGAAACGATTGATATGGGAGTCTTCGATTGGAGTGAAGAAAAAGAAGCAATGTTGATTATAAAAAATCTTGGAGTGGTTTCCTTGACGGTTGAAAATATAGTTACTTCTTGTGGCTGTACTTCGGTAGAATATAGTCGGAGGCCTGTCTCCCTGAAAGATAGCTTGGTGATTAAAATAAAGTATAAAGCTGAATCTCCGGGATATTTTAATAAAGATATTGCTATTTATTGTAATGTCCTGTCATCTCCTGTTTATGTGAAATTATCAGGGAAAGCTCAATAACTCTAAAGGAACATCCTGGTTATGTAATATCTTTGGTATAAGAATATTAGGTGATATTATATGTTCTTTACCTCGTCCCGCATACCTGGGCTCATCAGCCTGCATATACGGGACGAGATACAGAACAGACCGTTTCCGCTAAAGATAGTAAGGAAGATGAAATGCTTTCAAGGACATAAATGGATAAGAAAGCAATCCTATCTTGCTGCTTTTCAGATTTCTATTCCCGATTTACCTTCTAAAACAGAGGGTGGAAGATCGAAATGCTTTTTTGGGGGCTTCTTCAAATTTGGTGATCAATTCTTTATTTCTTTATTTTCAAGTTGATAATTGTCCTTTTTGCTTGCTTTAATAAGAAAAAACAGACACCGGCTGAATAAGATAACTCAAGTTTCGGAAGTGAGTTTACACCGTCTGAACCGGTATCTTCATCCTTATACCTTTCTTCAATTAACATTGTTAACGTCCTTTACAGTTGTCAGGTTCTTGTGCGCAGATAACAAGTCTTTTGCATTTAAAGAACTTTTTACTCACATCCAAAGAACAAGTTTTAACTCTGTGTTAAAACAAAGCTTTTAAGGACAGAAATTTTTCTTTTTTAAGATATTGATTTTCAAATGGTTTAGTCTGAGATTCGCTTCTTTACCTCACGGATGGACTCTGCGGGCGAAAGCCGGGATACTTGCTTTTTGTCAACTATAAAAGAGGGCTTACACGTCCGAAAACTGAATTAGATTCCATGAGTAAAAGAAAACTTACCACCAAATTTGAAGAAGAACCGTTTTTTGTATGGAAGCACAAAAACGATGATGCCAATTTTTCTGCCAGGATAAAAAAGGCTGTATTTTCTCCGGATAATTGCAAAAAAAACGATATATCTTTGGAAGAGATCATTTTATTAACCTTAAAAGACTAAAGACTGATTCCTGATGAAGCATTTTACCGGCATATTATTTTTACTTCTTCTCTGTTTCTCTTGCACCCCGGTACATGATGCGCCATTGGAGCAGGCTCTCACATTGGCGGGAGACAATCGGAAGGAACTTCAACAAGTATTAGGGCATTACGAAGGCGATTCGTTGAAACATAAAGCTGCCTGCTTTTTGATTGAAAATATGATTGGTAAAGGAACTATCCGTTATTTGCTTCGGGAGAGTGATAGTTGTTATATACAACAAGAACCCGAGCCGGACTTAACGTGTATAACAGCCGACTATTTGATAGAAAACATAGATCTGGCTTTTGAAGTCTGGCAAAAGTATCCTTGGTGCAAACAATTATCTTTTAGAGAGTTTTGTCGGAATATATTGCCTTATCGGTTAAAACAGGAGCCTTTGGACCGATGGCGTTCTTACTATTATACACGTTATAAAATGACGGTCGACTCGTTGGCACGAGCAGGGGCTACCATGAGAGAGATTGTTTTCTTCTTTAACTCACAGCATGGAAAGAAATATCTTCATGATGCTGCCAAAATACCGGGGGACTTCTCTATCGAGTTGATAGAAAAGCTGGGAGGGGGCACCTGTGATCATCTGGCGTTGAATGCTGTACAGTTGATGCGTGCTGTCGGTATCCCCCTGAATCTTGATATTCTTCCATACCATGGCAAAGTGAATGGAGGACATGCTTATAACAGCTTTACCGATGAAAATGGAAAATTTTTCTATTTTTCTCCTTATGAGCGCGAACCGGAACGGAATCGATGGATTGCTCCTTTGGTACAGCGTGTCTGCTATGAACGTCAGCCAGAGCCGAAAATAGGGCGTAACCGTTGGAATACACAATTGGTCAATCGTTTACTGAAAGAGGTAACTGACGAATATTATTTGTCCGATAGTGTCCGGTTACCTGTACATACATCGGATACGGTGGCTTATATAGCTACTTTTAACCGTGGAGCTTTCAAAGTAGTGTCGCAGGGAAGAGTAGAAAGCAACAGTGTGCTGCACCGTGTGTTACCTTACGGATTACTTTATTTTCAGATGGCGGATAAGAAAGGAAAGTTGGTTCCGACAGGGAATCCGTTTGTGATGACTCCGGATAGCATTCACTTCATTACTCCGATCCGGCAGACCACTGTGCTGAATGGTATTCTTACGTATGATGTAAAGCGGGTTTTAGAGTTGGGTTATGAAGCATATACTTTGTATTATTGGAAAGACGGCTGGCAACCGGTTAAAGAAGTGACTTCTAAAGATTCTCGTACGCTCGACTTTGGAGAGGTACCTGTCCGGTCTTTGTTTCTTGTATGTGGAAATACTTATATGGGGCGTATGCAGCGTCCTTTCTTGTTGGAGGATGGAAAGCCGGTGTATTATTGACAGATGAGGCTTTTGCTAATATCTGTTTTTTATGAGATATATAAGGATAGTAGTGGAAAAAACAGTCATTTCCTGATAATATTGCCAGTTCGGAGATCTTCTTGCTTTGTATCTTTTAGGTGAGATTTGTTTGTCGGTTGTTTCTAAAACAATATATTTGTGAATGAATAATCGTATAATATGCAATCTATGATTACAACTCAGTTACTCCGTCCCCAGAGCATTGTCGTAGTGGGGGCTTCGAACAATACACATAAGCCGGGCGGCGCTATTCTGAAGAATCTGATTAACGGTGGTTATCAGGGAGAACTTCGGGCTGTCAATCCCAAAGAAACAGAAGTGCAGGGAGTGCCTTCCTTTGCCGATGCAAAGGAGTTACCCGATACAGATCTTGCTATTCTTGCTATTCCTGCAGTTCTTTGTCCGGAGGTGGTGGAAACACTGGCCGCAGAGAAGCAGACGCGGGCTTTCATAATTCTTTCGGCCGGATTTGGAGAAGAAACGCAGGAAGGCGCTTTATTGGAAGAGCGCATTCTTGAAACTGTTAATAAATATGGAGCGTCATTAATTGGCCCGAATTGCATCGGATTAATGAATACCTGGCATCACAGTGTGTTTACGCAACCCATTCCCAATCTGAATCCCCATGGAGTAGATCTAATTTCCAGTTCCGGCGCTACTGCGGTGTTTATTCTTGAATCGGCAGTGACAAAAGGACTTCAGTTTAATTCTGTGTGGTCGGTGGGTAATGCTAAGCAAATAGGTGTAGAAGATGTATTACAATATATGGACGAAAATTTTGATGTCCGGAAAGACTCCAAGATCAAGTTGATTTATATAGAAAGCATCAAGAATCCGGATCGTCTGCTGTTCCATGCCTCTTCATTGATTCGTAAGGGTTGTAAAATCGCGGCTATTAAAGCAGGGAGTTCGGAGAGCGGAAGTCGCGCTGCATCATCTCATACGGGAGCTATAGCCAGTTCTGATTCAGCTGTGGAAGCTTTGTTTCGTAAAGCCGGTATAGTGCGATGCTATTCGCGGGGTGAATTGACAACCGTCGGTTGTATTTTTACTTTGCCTGAGTTAAAAGGAAAGAATTTCGCTATTGTCACTCATGCTGGTGGACCGGGGGTGATGCTGACTGATGCTCTTTCGAAAGGTGGACTCAATGTACCTAAACTGGAGGGTCCGGTCGCTGAAGAGTTGAAGAGCAAGCTTTTTCCCGGGGCTTCCGTAGGCAATCCGATTGATATTTTGGCAACCGGAACCCCCGAGCACTTAAGTATTGCCATTGATTATTGTGAAGAAAAGTTCGAAAACATAGATGCGATTCTCGCCATATTCGGCACACCGGGATTAGTGACTATGTTTGAGACTTATGAGGTATTGCATCAAAAGATGCTGACTTGTAAAAAGCCACTTTTCCCGGTTCTTCCTTCTGTGCGTACGGCCGGTGAAGAGGTTGCCTTTTTTTAGAGAAAGGTCATGTCAACTTTGCTGATGAAGTGATGTTGGGAACTGCTTTGTCACGTATCATAAATGCTCCAAAACCTGCTGTTCCGGAAATTGAACTTTTTGGTGTAGATGTACCCCGCATTCGTAGGATTATTGATTCTATTCCGCAGAACGGCTATATCGAACCCCATTATGTTCAGGCGTTGCTTCATTCTGCCGGTATTCCGGTAGTCGAAGAATTTGTATCGGGTAATAAAGACGAAGTACTTGCTTTCGCGCGACGCTGTGGATTTCCGGTGGTGGCCAAGGTTGTGGGGCCGGTTCATAAATCGGATGTAGGAGGAGTGGTACTCAATATTAAAGGTGAACAGCATTTGGCGTTTGAGTTTGACCGCATGATGCAGATACCTGAGGCACGTGCTATCATGGTGCAGCCTATGCTGAAGGGAACGGAGTTGTTTATCGGGGCTAAATATGAAGAAAAGTTCGGGCACGTGGTGCTCTGTGGACTGGGTGGCATCTTTGTGGAAGTTTTGAAAGATGTTTCGTCCGGTTTGGCTCCTTTATCTTATGAAGAGGCTTATTCGATGATTCATTCCCTCAGGGCCTATAAAATAATACAGGGAACTCGTGGGCAAAAAGGAGTAAACGAGGATAAATTTGCAGAAATTATTGTACGCTTATCCACACTGCTTCGTTTTGCGACAGAAATCAAAGAAATGGATATAAATCCGTTGCTGGCAACAGAAAAGGAGGTTGTTGCCGTTGATGCCCGTATTCGCATAGAAAAATAAACATTACTTTCGGAATAAAAAAGAAGGATATCAGATGCAGTATTACACTTACTTCTGCGTTTATTAAAATGAGATGGACTTTAAACGCGAATTCTATATATGAAAAAGAAAAACGAACAATGGCTACGATACAGTAATCGGGCGCTTTCAGGATTACTTATGTTGTTTGGATTTGTGTCTTGTGACAATGGAGGTGGAGATATACCTGTAGAATATGGGATGCCTTCTGCTAAATATCGGGTGAAGGGCAAAGTGATTGATGCGGATACGCAGGAACCTGTACCGGGTATAGAAGTGGTCACCGGAGCTGTGCATACGGGCGATGGCAAAGAATGGCTCAGTTATCCGGATACGCTGATCACTGATAAAGATGGAGCTTTTGCTACTGAAAGGACGGAGTTTCCATCTAAAAAATATCGTTTTATCGTTCGCGATGTGGATGGTGATGCCAATGGTACTTATTCTAAGGATAGTGTCGAGGTAGAAGCCGGTGGATTTACAGGTGGCAGCCATTGGTACCGTGGAGAAACAAGTATTGATAAAACAATTGAAATCAAGAAGGAGACAGCAAAAGACAATGAAAAATAATTCTGGACGATTGTCACTTCGCAAACGCCTGGGGTTGGAAATAGCCTTAAAGATAAGAAATAACCTCAGGGAATTGCATCCGTTGCGTCAACTTTTCTGGGAATGTACATTACAGTGTAACTTGGCTTGTAAGCATTGTGGCAGTGATTGTCGAAAAATGTCGGAGCAGAAGGATATGCCTGCAGCGGATTTTCTTCAAGTCGTAGATTCGATTACGCCGCACGTCAATCCTAATGAGGTTAATATCATCATAACCGGAGGTGAACCGCTGATGCGGGATGATCTTGAAGAGGTGGGGATGGCTCTTTATCGCAAAGGTTATCCATGGGGGATTGTGTCCAATGGGTTGTATTTGACCCGCGAACGGCTCGATAGTCTGATGGCTGCCGGCCTGCATGCTGTTACGATCAGTCTGGATGGATTTGCGGAGGAACATAACTGGTTGCGTGGCAATCCGGATAGTTATGAAAAAGCGTTGGAAGCTATCAAGATGTTAGTGCATGAACCGGAACTGACATGGGATGTCGTGACTTGTGTCAATCGGAAAAACTACTCTTATCTGGAAGAGCTGAAAGCCTATCTGTACACTATAGGAGTACGTAATTGGCGTATTTTTACTATTTTTCCGGTAGGGCGTGCAGCCAATCATCCGGAATTCCAGCTAACAGACGAGGAGTTTACCGGAGTCCTGGAATTCATTAAGAAGGTACGGAAAGAGGGGCGTGTCCACTTGAGTTATGGTTGTGAAGGTTTTCTCGGTAAATATGAAAGTGAAGTACGTGATCATTTTTATTCCTGTAATGCAGGTATCAGTGTAGCTTCTGTTCTGGCAGATGGTTCGATCTCGTCGTGTCCCAGCATTCGCAGTAATTTCCATCAGGGCAATATTTATGAAGATGATTTTATGGAAGTGTGGGAAAAACGTTTTCAGGTATTTCGTAATCGTGAGTGGGCCCGTAAGGGAGAGTGTGCTGATTGTAGCTTTTTCCGTTATTGTGAGGGTAATGGTATGCATTTGCACAATGACAATGGAGACCTCTTGTTTTGTCATCAGAAAAGGATTGTAGAACTTTAAGAGACTATTTAGGACTATTTTTTCATAGATTGGGATAATTATTCTATTTTTCGGACTCCATTTGGCCTATATTTGTAGAGTTGTAATCCTTTCACTCCATCATGAAGAATACATTCTGCGTTTTAGCCTGTTTTTTCATTACAATCTTTTGCCAGGCGCAATCGGTTGAAGAACATTATTATTTTAAGAACCTGAGTATCCGAAACGGTTTGTCACAGAATACGGTTAATGCGATTCTGCAGGATCGGAAGGGGTTCATGTGGCTTGGTACCAAAGATGGCTTGAACAGGTATGATGGATTGTCTTTTCGTAAGTTTAAGCATGATGCTGCTAATCCACGTAGCATTGGAAACAGTTTTATCACTTCGCTTTACGAAGATTTCAATGGTAACATTTGGGTCGGTACTGATGCAGGAGTATATATTTACTATCCTGAGAAGGAGGCTTTTGAGGAATTCGATTGCCAGAGCTTGGAGAAGACAAGGATAGAACGTTCTGTTTCAATGATTGCAGGGGATAAGCAAGGCAGGGTTTGGATAGCTGTGGAGGCTCAGGGAATGTTCTGTTACGATGCTCGTCAAAAACTACTTCGCAATTATCCGTTAAGTGAGATTTCTTCCAATATCAAATGTTTTACTTTCGATAGCGGTGGAACTCTTTGGCTCGGATTTTATGGTGATGGTCTTTATTACTCCAAAGATAATCTGGCAACTGTGCATCCTTATGGATCGCCAGAAGATGGTAAAAGAGAATTTGAAGGAGGAGTAATCACCAAAATAGTTCAAGGAAACTATAATTGTTTGTATATTGGTTCTGTGAAGGAAGGTGTGAGTGAGTTGAATCTGACTTCGGGGCAAGTGCGTAACCTGTTGGCTATCGATGAGAGTGGTGAATCTATTTTTTGTCGTGATCTGCTGCCATATTCTGATAATGAATTGTGGATAGGGACTGAGTCCGGGATTTATATTTATAATTTGCGTACAGCGCAATTCATTCATTTACGTGCTTCTCTTTATGACTCTTATTCTTTGTCAGACAATGCTATCTATGCTTTATATAAAGATCGTGAAGAAGGGCTCTGGATCGGTTCTTATTTCGGAGGAGTGGATTATTATCCCAGACAATATACCTATTTTGCAAAATATTATCCTAAGAATATAGCAAATAGTCTGCATGGTAAGCGGGTACGTGAATTCTGTCGGGCGGATGACGGTACTTTGTGGATAGGAACGGAAGACGGCGGATTAAATCACTTTAATCCGAAAACGAAAGAATTCCACTTTTTTGAGCCAAGTGCCGGATTTACTAATATCCATGGTTTGTGCATGGATGGCAGTCATTTGTGGGTGGGAACATTCTCTAAAGGACTTCGGGTGATTGATACACGGACGGGAGTGGTTCTGAGGACGTATACGGAAGGTCATACTCCACATTCGTTGAACGATAATAGCATTTTCTCTATTTGTCGGACTTCTGCCGGAGAAATTTATCTGGGTACACTGTTTGGTTTACTGCGTTACAACCGTACTCAGGATAATTTTGACTGCATTCCGGAGTTGAACGGTAAGTTTGTTTATGATATTAAAGAAGATTCTTATGGAAATCTTTGGTTGGCAACTTATGCCAATGGAGCTTATTGTTATGACGTAAGTGCACGAAGATGGAAAAACTATGTATTTGATGCCGAGGATGAAAAGAGTCTGCCATATGATAAAGTGCTGAGTGTTTTTGAGGACTCGTATCGCCAGATATGGCTAACTACACAAGGTGGGGGATTTTGCCTATTTCATCCTGATACGGAAACATTTACACGCTATGGGCTGAAAGATGGACTTCCCAATGATGTGGTTTACCAGATTGTGGAAGATGATGATCGTTTTTTGTGGCTTACTACAAATAATGGGTTGGTTCGTTTTGATCCCAAAACCATGGAAATGAAAGTATTCTCTACTGCTAATGGCTTACCGACCAACCAGTTTAATTACCGTTCGGGATTTAAAGATGAGGCCGGTAACATTTATTTGGGTAGTATTAACGGATTTGTAGCATTTGATCCCCGAACTTTCGCTGAAAACAGGCAGGTGCCGGCAGTAGCTATTACTCATTTCTTGCTGTTTAATAAAGAGGCGTCGGTTGGACACACCGATTCACCCTTGAAGAGCAGTATTACGTTTATTTGGGTAGTATTAACGGATTTGTAGCATTTGATCCCCGAACTTTCGCTGAAAACAGGCAGGTGCCGGCAGTAGCTATTACTGATTTCTTGCTGTTTAATAAAGAGGTGTCGGTTGGAGAAACCGATTCACCCTTGAAGAGCAGTATTACGTTTATTTGGGTAGTATTAACGGATTTGTAGCATTTGATCCCCGAACTTTCGCTGAAAACAGGCAGGTGCCGGCAGTAGCTATTACTGATTTCTTGCTGTTTAATAAAGAGGTGTCGGTTGGAGAAACCGATTCACCCTTGAAGAGCAGTATTACGTTTTCTGACAAAGTGGTACTCACTGCCGATCAAAATTCTTTTTCTTTTCGTATCGCTGCTCTAAGTTATCAGGCTCCAAGGATGAATAAACTGATGTATAAGCTTGAGGGCTTTGACGAAGGCTGGTTGACAATAGGAGAAAGCCCTTTGGTGACTTATTCCAATTTAGGCTATGGCGATTATGTGTTTAAAGTAAAGGCCTCTAATAGTGACGGAGTGTGGAATGAACAGGAGACTTCACTTCATCTTTCTATTCTTCCTCCATTCTACTTGTCCGGATGGGCATATTGTTTCTATGTATTATTTTTCATGGGGTGTCTGGTCTGTGTCATCTTCTACTTTAAAAGACGGAATTATCGGAAGCAACATCGTCAAATGGAAATGCTTGAACAAGAGAAAGAACGGGAAGTCTATCATGCTAAGATTGATTTCTTTACCAACGTTGCTCACGAAATACGAACTCCGCTGACCCTGATTAAAGGTCCTTTGGAAAATATTATCCTGAAAAAGGAAGTGGATTCGGAAACGAAAGAGGATTTGTATATCATGAAGCAGAATACGGAGCGTTTGTTGAATCTTACCAATCAGTTGTTGGATTTTCGAAAGACAGAAACACGGGGATTCCGGTTGAACTTTACTGAATGTGACGTTGTTGCAGTGCTTCGTGAAACCTATTTCCGTTTTACTTCTTTGGCCAAGCAAAAAGGATTGGATTTTATATTAGAACTTCCACAGGAGTGCTTTATGGCGGATGTCAATCAGGAAGCTTTGACAAAAATAATCAGTAACTTGCTGAATAATGGAGTGAAATATGCCTCTACTTATCTCCGGATTTCTTTGGAAACAGACGAAAAAGTATTTCACATACGAACTTTTAATGATGGGGAGATGATTCCTGATACAATGAAAGAGGAAATTTTTAAACCTTTCGTACGGTTGGATAAAGAAGATGAAGTAACTACCGGAACAGGTATCGGGTTGGCCCTATCACGTTCTTTGGCAGAATTACATCAAGGTAGTCTGATGATGGAAAAGGGTGAAGAGGTGAATTGCTTTTGCTTGACCTTGCCGGTGAATCAAGATTCTACAATTACTCTCTCGGCTGAAAACGTATCACAGGTTGAGGAGAACTCTTGTGGATGGGAACAGGAAGAAACCGATACGAAAGAAAAGAAACCGATGATTCTAGTGGTAGAAGATAATCCGGATATGTTAGCTTTTATCAGGAAGCAACTTACAACGGAGTATTCGGTTCTAACTGCTATGAATGGAATTGAAGCACTTGCTGTTTTAGATAATCATTATGTTAATCTGGTGGTGAGTGATGTAATGATGCCTCAGATGGATGGTTTTGAACTGTGTAAAACTATTAAGTCAGATTTGAGTTATAGTCATATTCCCGTTGTACTGCTAACTGCCAAGACTAATATTCAATCGAAAATCGAAGGATTGGAACTGGGTGCTGATGCTTATATTGAAAAGCCTTTCTCTGTGGAATATCTGCTCGCAAATATTTCCAGCCTGATTCATAATCGTGAAAAGTTACGTCAGACTTTTGCGAAGTCACCCTTTGTGGCAGCCAATACGATGGCTTTGACCAAAGCCGATGAAGAGTTTATATGGAAGTTGAATGATATTATTCAGGCTAATCTGCATAATCCGGAGTTCAGCATGGAAGATATGGCAGATGCATTGAAGATGAGTCGATCCAGCTTCTATCGAAAAATTAAAGGTGTATTGGACTTAAGCCCGAATGAGTACCTCCGTTTGGAACGCTTAAAGCAAGCGGCACAATTACTGAAAGAGGGCAAGAGTCGCGTCAATGAAATTTGTTATACAGTGGGATTTAATTCGCCTTCTTATTTCTCTAAATGTTTCTTGAAACAATTCGGGGTACTTCCAAAGGACTTTATAGGGTAATGCTAAAAAAAGGTCGGATATTGTTATGAATCTATGTGTTTAGGACATTTTTGTCATTAATTGGGTTATTTGTTTTATAAAAGAACTGCCGGTTAGGGTAACTTTGTCATCATCATTCGACAAATAGAAATTACTAAAATGAAAAAGACCCTTATGAAAATGATTTTAAAGACAATGGTGTGTCTGGCAGTAGCTTTTTTCCGGAACTGCAGGGGCAGCTAATTATTCTCCGGAAAAGTCACAAGCTTCTTTGGCACTTAAAGTCCCGGGGAATCCGGCTGTGGAATATCCGCTTACTCTCAGTAAACTATCGGATAGTTATTTCGATTATGAGTGGAAAGCAAAAAGAGAGAATACCGGTAACTATCTTTCAGCAGATATCAACTGTGGATGATAAACAGCAGGTAACGGTGGTTCTGACGGCTATGGAAGATGTGTACTTCAATTTTGAAGAGCGAATCAGAACGGATTTTCGTCATGATGATTGCCAGTTTTATTTGCCAGGTTTCTGGTATCGTCGTAATTTACGTTCACCTAAAGAGGCTCCATCGTTTCATACTTCCGATAGCTGGGTAGTGCGTGAAGATAGATTGAGCACGCCTTTGACCGGTATTTTTGATGAAAAACAAAAGAAATACATGACTGTGGTCCGCCGGGCAGAATATATTCAGGACGCTTTGAGTACTCATAAGGAAGGTGAGGTGATTCTTTCGGGAACTACTTCACTCGGTTTCACCGGATTTGAAAATCTGGATGGAACGGCTGCTTTGGCATTTGGTTTTCCGTATAAAGAGGCTCCAAAAACCTATATTCGTAAACTTACACTTGCACCTTCAGTCACTGCTTTCCAACTATTAAAGAAAGGAGAGAGTATTTCACTAACCTGGGAAATTCATGAAGGAAAAGGGGAGGATTTTGCCGAGTTTGTAAGTCATACTTGGGAATATTGCTATGATACTTTTCAACCGAAACCTGTGGAAACGGATTATACTCCTGATTATACTAAAGAGATTCTTAGCCATTTTTTTATTGAGAGTTTTGTAGGTGATCGTCCTCTGAACTATAATTCAGGGGTACATATGCGTACTGATGATTGCCAAAATACAGGTTCGGCAGAGGTTGGTTTTGTGGGACGAGTTTTGCTGAACGCATTTAATGCCTGGGAATATGGCTGGAAGAATAATCGGGCTGATTTAAAAGAGAATGCAGCGAAAGTCTTTGATACTTATTTGGTGAATGGGTTTTCTCCTGCAGGTTTTTTCAAAGAGTTCGTTGACTACCGTACCGGTTATGAGGAGACGGTATTTAGCATTCGGCGTCAGTCCGAAGGTATTTATGCTATATTTCATTATCTGGATTTTGAGAAAAGAAACGGACGTAAACATCCTGAGTGGGAAGCGAAGGTACGTAAAATGCTTGATGTATTCCTGCAGTTGCAAAATCCGGAAGGAAGTTTTCCCCGTAAATTTAAGGATGATCTTTCTATTGTAGATAAGAGTGGCGGAAGTACACCATCGGCTACTCTGCCTTTAGTGATGGGGTATAAATATTTCAAGGATAAACGTTATCTGGAAAGTGCTAAACGGACCGCCGAATATCTGGAGAAAGAATTAATCTCTAAATCGGATTATTTTTCGTCTACTCTTGATGCAAACTGTGAGGATAAAGAGGCCTCTTTATATGCGGCTACAGCTACTTATTATTTAGCTTTGGTAAGTCAGGGCAAAGAACGTGAACACTATACAGGATTGACAAAAAAAGCAGCTTATTTTGCTTTGTCATGGTATTATTTGTGGGATGTACCTTTTGCGCCCGGACAGATGTTGGGAGATATTGGGCTCAAGACGCGCGGATGGGGCAATGTATCTGTGGAAAACAATCACATCGATGTGTTTATCTTTGAATTTGCTTCTATACTAAATTGGCTTTCCAAAGAGTATAGCGAACCTCGTTTCTCACAGTTTGCCGAAGTAATCAGTACTTCAATGCGTCAGTTACTCCCTTATGAAGGGCATCTGTGTGGAGTGGCTAAGTGCGGATATTATCCTGAGGTAGTGCAACATACCAATTGGGATTATGGCAAAAACGGGAAAGGATATTATAATGATATATTTGCTCCGGGTTGGACAGTAGCTTCTTTATGGGAACTATTTTCACCGGGACGTGCAGAACAGTTTTTTCGGAAATAAAGAGTAATAAGTGAAACGATCAGAGGCCGGTAACGTTCTATTAGGAATATTACCGGTCTTCTGTATCTAAAAATAAAAATTCTTCTATAGGGAGATTTTTCTATAAACCATCTTGTTATTGTTTCAGTTTGGCGAACATTACAATATTATTGTCATTGTCATTTAACGTCTTGATCAAGTTCTGTACCTTTTTCTTTTTATCTGCGGTCAGTCCTTTTTTGTTTACTTCTTTCTCTAGTATCTCTTTCAATGCCATAGGCTCCATATTAGTGACATAATATCCATTGTTGAACGAAGGATAGATCGTCTGACTCGGGGTACTGATAAAATCGTTGTAAAGCCGCACATAATTGCCATGCAATGTTTTTTTGTCAACCATGTAATAAGCCGGTTTAGAGCCGGAGAATGTACTTTCGTCTATTTGTATTGGGAAAGAGACATCACCGATGAAATATTTAGGGATTTCATAATATGCATGCCAGGGGATTTTATCATTTGAAGGATACTTGACGGTGAAACGTCCTTCCAGTTTGTTGCTGGCGGCATTATAATGGTAGAGGGTATCTACACTTGGTTGTGGCATGATTTTCATTAACATCACATCGTAGGCAGCTGTGTTATTCCCCATTGACACTTCGTTACTGAAGTCTTGTGGCATGGCAAGGCTTCCCGGTGCTACAAAGTTTTTACGTTTACCCTTTAAATCTTGTGTCCAGACTACTGCCGGCCATTTAGGGAATGGCAGGACTGTGACTGTGACTTCTGACTTAGCTGTGTTTACCCGGAATTTTCCTTTAGGAACTCTCAGGCACAGGGGGATAGGATCCAATGCATTACCTTTCAAGTCGAATACCAATATCTTGCTGCTTTGCCAGGGTAGGATATAGATGCGATTATTGGCTTCGTCCAGTTGTTCGGCATAAGTGTTTAGATATTCATTCGGGCCTTGTCCATAAGATCCGATATTGGTGATAAATTTACCTGTCCGGTCGAATAGTTTATAAGGAGTTTGTTTGTTATTGCTCACTAAAATATATTTTTCTCCGACGGTTGTTCGTATCCAGCCGCCAATAAGTGCTTCGTCCCGATTGTCTAATTTTACAATCTGTAATTCTTCTGTTAACTGGCTCAATGGGAAGTTTACAGTATCTTTTAGTGCCTTCAGATCGCAACTGATTAGCGGACCGTTAGGGGTATTTGTTAGTTTGGCAACAGTAGGCGATTTGATAAATGGGTCGTTTTCACCGGTTGTAAAAGCAAAAGCAGGCAATAGACAACAGATTGCCAAACTGTGATAGATCATTCTTGTTTTCATAAGCATAAATAATTAGATGAATAATCAAACGCGTTTTGTAACAGCAAAATTAGATATTAAGGTAAGAGAAGGCAAAAAAACAGGCGGACAAGAATGATTGTATGAATATAGTTTAAATTGTTGTTTTATAAATGGTTATGTAAATATAGCCTCTTCGGATAGGCGGACAAATACTATCCGAAGTTTTGAAGAATGGCATCCAGGCTGAGAGTTTCGTCAGAAATATGCATCTTTTCTGTTTTAATTCGGTATTTGCGTTTGGTTATGGCCGCTTTGCTGACGCAATAGATATCCGATAGATCTTGTATGTTCACGTTAATCTTTACCAGGCAACAAAAGCAGATATCTTTTTCATTGAGTTGCGGATAATCTTCTTGCAGACGATCAACAAAATTATTAAATGCGTCATTTACCGCTTGCTTCACTTCACACCATTCTGCATCGCTTACAGTAATTTTCTTCCTATTCGGATTGTCATCTGTAGAGTTCTCGATGTGGAGAGAAGGAAGTTTCTGAAAGAAAGAAATATGACGGAACAAAGCTTCACGCATCTCGCTTTCTTTGTTGCGCATGATGATCTCTTTTTCGCGCAGTGCACTTAATTCGGCTTCTTTATGTAATAGTTCATTTTCATGTTGTAGCCGACGAGCTTCCTCTCCGGCCTGTTCTGCTTGTAGCCTTCGTTCCGATACTAGTCTTTTTTTCTTTTCTTGATGATAGAAAAAGAGTATTAGTAGAGCTATAAGTAATAAAATAACTGCTATTCCCATCATCCACAGCTCTTTTTCTTGTTGGGTAAGGCGTAGTTGATAGAGTTCGTTCTGGAGCTTTACTTCATTATATTTTCTGGTGGTTTCTTTTGCTTTGAGGTTTGATGTGAGGTCTTTATATAGTATATCTTCTGTTTTAGCCAGATAATATGCCTGTTCCGGTTGCTGGGTCGCATTTGTCAGCTGGTATAAACGTGAGGTAGCCTCAATGGCGATATAGGGTGAAGTTGAGGTAGCTGCCTGTTTATAATAATATCCGGCCGAGTCCAATTGATGCAGGGACTGGAATATTTGGCCTCGGATCAATTGGTAGTAAGGTATATCATAGCGATTGCGACGATACAGGCGGAGGTTTTGCACAGACTCCAGTGCCTTGTCGAAGTCTTGCTGTCCTAGATAATAGTTTACGATGTCTTCGGCTATGGTGTAAGTTAGATAATGATATTCTTTGGAAGGAGCAAACCATTCCAACATTTTGTAATACCCTTCTATGACTTCATCGGTCTTTCCCATTTTTCTTAATATTTCCAATTGGGTCCGATGATCATAAAATAAAGAAAGAGTGTCATTAGAAGGGTTATTCAGGGCCAACACCTTATTAGCCAATTTAAGTGCTTCTGGATACTTTTTTTGATTGAAATAGGTGAATTTTTGTATGTTATAGTAATATCTTTGTTGGGTGGGAGTCATATACTCTGTTTTGTCCCGAAGCTCCCGGGTAGAATGTAAAATAGAATCCGGCTGATCTTTATAAAAGAAACTATTGGCCTGTTCCAGTTGGGCTTGCAACCATTGGGCAGTATCTCCAACATGTAGGAAAAGTGGGATACAGACTTTTAATAGTGAATCTTTGGGCTTTTGGGTTTTCCACAATGTGGCTTTATACAATTGAAAGCAGTATTCTGCCCGTTGTTTGTCATTCAGGTGATTGGGGGACTGTATTTGTTGAAGATAAAATAGCATACTGTCTGTAGAAATACCTTCCATTTCTACAGACTTCTTGAGTAAAGTCTGAGTTGAATCTTTACATCCGGTCACACAAGATAGTAAAGCTAAGCAGAGTATAATAAGAAAGCTCTTTTTCATAATGCTTTTATTCTTGACGTTACCCGGCCCAATTTTCCCGATCTAAATTCCGATAACTGATTGCCTCTGCCAAATGGCTGGGTTGTATTTGTTCGCTTTCTTCCAAATCAGCTATTGTGCGGGATACTTTTAAGATACGATCATAGGCACGGGCTGAAAGATTCAGGCGTTCCATGGCATTCTTTAGCAGTAATAGCCCTTTCGTGTCAGGTTGTGCAAAAGAAGAAAGTTGCTTGCGGGTCATCTGGGCATTACAATAAGTTCCCGGATAGCCGGAAAATCTTTCTTCCTGTTTCTGGCGGGCTTTGATTACCCTTTGGCGAATGGCAGCGCTGGATTCTCCCTGTTGCCGGTCTGAAATCTTTTCAAATGGTACGGGAACTATTTCAATTTGGATATCTATTCGGTCCAGCAGGGGGCCGGATATTTTATTCAGGTATTTTTGTACTTGTCCCGGATTGCAGACACATGGTTTTGTCGGGTGATTGTAGTAGCCACAAGGACACGGATTCATGGAGGCTACCAACATGAAGCTGGCCGGATAGTCAATAGTGCTTTTCACTCGTGAAATGGTTATACGCCGGTCTTCAAGGGGTTGACGCAATACTTCGAGCACGCTACGATTAAATTCCGGGAGTTCATCCAGGAAGAGTACCCCGTTATGTGCTAGGCTGATCTCTCCCGGTTGTGGGAAACTGCCTCCTCCTACCATCGCTACTTGTGAGATGGTGTGATGCGGGTCCCTGAAAGGCCGCTGAGATATCAGAGAGGAATTGCGTCCTAATTTACCAGCGACCGAATGTATTTTGGTTGTTTCAAGGCTTTCTCCCAAGGATAAGGGGGGGAGTATGGAAGGTAATCTTTTGGCCATCATTGATTTACCACTTCCGGGGGCTCCTACCATAATTAAATTGTGTCCTCCTGCCGCCGCTACCTCAAGTGCCCGTTTAACGTTCTCTTGGCCTTTTACATCTGCAAAATCGTATTCAAAATCACTCTGACACGCATAAAATTCTTCACGGGTATTGACTATGGTTGGTGTCAGTTCACGTTTACCATTGATGAACTCAATTACTTCCTGTATATTATTTACTCCATATACTGACAGATTATTGACTACCGCCGCTTCCCGTGCATTTTGTGAAGGTACGATTAATCCGTCAAATCCCTCTTCGCGTGCTTTGATGGCTATAGGTAAGGCTCCTTTGATGGGTTGGATAGTTCCGTCAAGACTTAATTCACCCATCATCATGTAACGTGATAGCTTCTGGCATGAGATTGTTTCGCCGGCTGCAAGCATGCCAATGGCCAGGGGGAGATCATAGGATGAACCCTCTTTGCGAATATCTGCCGGAGCCATATTAATGACTATATTGCTGGTTGGCATTTTGTAGCCGGTCACTTGTAAGGCAGACAGAATACGCTGATGGCTTTCTTTAACGGCTGAATCAGGAAGACCTACCATGTAGAACATGCATCCTCGTGAACTGTTGACTTCTATTGTAATGAGGGTTGCTTCAATGCCTTGTACAGCCGCTCCGAATACTTTTATTAGCACGTGTTTTCAATGATTTTAGGTTAGTAACTCGGTTTAGCGGATAGATTTCCCTGGTTTTTTCTCTTCCGTTTTTAGTAATTCTTTCAGCTTATCGGTAAGCGCTTCTCCCTGGATATCTCTTGCTAGAATTTTGCCGGTGGGAGAGAGCAGTATATTAGTAGGGAGCGTCAGTATGGCATATTGTTTGGCTGTTTCCGAACTAAGTCCTGTAAAATCACATACTTGATCCCAGCTCAAAGTATCCTTCTTAATGGCTGTTTCCCATGCTTCTCTATCTATGTCGAGTGATATTCCCAACATTGCGAAATTTTTGTTTTTCTTATATTCCTTATTCAGTCTTTTTAATTCTGCATTGGCTTCAGGTTGCGGATCACACCATGAAGCCCAGAAATTAAGCAGGAGATATCTATTTCTGAATCTCTCGGCAGAACGTGATAATTTCTCGCCTTTTTCATTGGGTAAACTAAAGTAAGGAGCAGATTTCCCGACAGTCACTTTTTCCAATTGATCGATGTAGTCGCTGATATTCTCGATATACGGGCGGTCGAGGAGTGCACCTGTCATAGCCTCAGTTATTTCTTTTATTTTGATATAGTCTGGTTGCGGAGTCTGTACAAAGTATTTATCCAGCAGATAAACACTTGCCAATGAAGAGTTGTGTTGGCGGATAAATGTTTCGGCCTTCTCCTGCATCATTTTGTCTGATGCACTGCCTAAGCCTCTTTGTTCTTTCATAAAAAGGCTCAAACTCGTATTTGGTTCATTGCCATTTATGTCCAGATAGCTGAGATCATCAATATTTCCTTTGATCGTAATTTGATTTCCTTTATCCAAAAAAACAGGATACTCTACATGACCGTTTATCAGGAGTACGGCTGTAGTCAGTGTGTCAATTACTGTAGAATCGATATTGAGGTTGTAGCTGAACTTGCCTTTCTCTGCATAAATCGTATCTATACGATCGTACAAAGCATCTGTCCCATACAGGTAGAGTGTGTCATTAGTCAATCCCTTGATCTCGCCTTCCAGACTGATCCTGGAACTGTTGTTTTTGCATGCAAGTAAGCAAAATATGGTAATAAATAGAAGCCCTATCTTTCTCATTCTTCATTCTTTTTTGCGAAAGTAAGGGTTTTGTGGATAAAAAAAAAGAATTGTCCGTCATTTGTGTGACGGACAACTCTCTTTTTTATGTTTTGCTCAATGAAGTCTCGCTTATTTTACGATGCTCATGAAATCTGCATTCGTATAATATTTAGCGAACTCAAGATCTGTAGCAGCTTTCTTAGCCAGAGCCGGGTTTTTAGCTACAGCACTCTTCAAGCTGCTTGTCAGCATAGAAGTGTTGTTAGTTCTTGCACCCAAAACAGCCATCAGGTAGTCTGTGTAAGCATCCGGAGTTGCGATACCGGCCAATGTGTTTTTAGCTTTGTTGTAGTCCTTAGCAAGGATCTGTGCCAAAGCAGCACTGTTTGTTTTAGTATCACCAAATGCGTTAACTGCTCTTTCGTATTGTCCCTGAGCTACGTACAGGTTACCCAGTGTTTCGTTCAGTTCTTTTGCACCGGCAGCCTTGCCTAAGTAAGATTCAGCAGCAGCTTTGTCACCTTTAGCAAGAGCGATCAGACCTAAGTTCATGTTTACTTCAGGTGCAGATTTAATACTTTCTGCTTTCTTCACGTATGATTGAGCTTTGTCCAGATCACCTGCCTGATAAGCCAGTTTACCCAAGTTGTTGAATGCACGATAGTCATTCGGGAACTGCTGAGAAGCTTTAGTATAGATGTCAGCTTTCTTAGCCGGGTCGTTAGTCAGTGTAGCAGCGTACAGAATTTCCTCTACGTTCAACTGTTTCGGATCTGTTGCAGCCAGATTAGCGATTTCTTCGTCAGACTTACCGATGATTTCATAGTTCAAAGTCAGACGAGAACGACGCAATTGCGGCAAAATTTCGTCAGCCAAGGTTTTGTAAACAGAAGAGATGTTCTTAATTTCAGTTTCTCTTTGTTCAGGATCCTGATACATAGACAAAACGCGAAGGATCAATTCTTTATCCTGAATGTTTGATTTAGAAACCAGTTCTTGGAAACCTTCCCAGTCCTGTGCAGTATATTTAGCATCAACCGGAACTTCAATTTTAGCTTTCTTCAGGTCTTTGTTGATCAGTTTGGTTGTGTTACCTTCACGGTTTTCAGCCAACCCTGTATTCAACTTCACACCACCATCGGGAGAAGCGTAAGCAGAAATTTCGATATTGCTGATCTTCTTGTTTTCAGCATCGTTTACATTAGCAACTTCTTTGTTGAATTCCTTAGCAGTCTTCAATTCGCTTGAGCGGATGTTAGCCTGTTGGATAAGGAACATAATGTTAGCGTTGTGTGCTTCTTTGATGATACGTTGGAAAGCGTCGTCACCCAAAGCCGGATTAGCACTGCTCAAAGTGTTGTTAATCAATTCAGAAGTAGAGATCACACCGTCTGCGATTTTTACAGCAGGGATAGCGATTGTTTTCTTTCCGACTTTTGCGTTGAACTCAAGGTAAAGTTCAGATTTTGCCATTTCAGGAACGTAGTCGAATGTAGTTTTCATCGTGTAATTACCACCCATCTTGTAAGAGATAGTCTGGTCGTTACCTTCTACTTTTTCTCCTTGGAATACGGCAGACTGTCCTTTAACTTGTCCACCCTCCCATTTCAGAACCGGAGTTACTTCAACAACTGCGTTCTTTTTGAAATACTTTTCAGGGAACTTTCCGTTGATAGTCACAGGAACTTTACCACCTACAGCTTCCAGTACCTGAGGAGTCGTAGTGAAGTAATCAGATGACAGTGCACCCATTTTGTTGCTACATGATGACAATGCAACAACCAATGCCATAAGTAAAGGCAAATACAACTTCTTGATCATTTTAGGTATAAATTAAATGTTTGTAATTGAAATTTTGTCTATTCAATATGCATCTGTGGATTGCCCATAAATGCCACGCAAAGATATTAATTCTTATACATTTAGGCAAATACACTCTTAATTTTATTATAATTTAATGAAAACTATCGTGTTTACGGGTTGTTTAGCACTATTTTCCTTCTTAAATAACACCAAATCAGCCTCTATTGTTTACCGAAACGGCTTTTTTTTCTTGTCGGTATTTGATGTTGCGTGGATGATGTTCTATGATTTCACTTCGCAACATATTGCGGTCGATGTGGGTGTAGATTTCGGTAGTCGAAATAGACTCATGCCCCAACATGCATTGGATAGCCCGCAGATTGGCGCCTCCTTCAAGTAAGTGTGTCGCAAAGGAGTGGCGGAATGTGTGCGGACTGATATTTTGGGTAATTCCCGCCATATCGGCCAGCTCTTTGATGAGATGAAAGATCATGATTCGTGATAAATGGGTACCTCGCCTGCTTAAAAACAGATAATCTTCATGATCTTTTTTTATATTGATCCGATTTCGATCCAAGAAATAAAGCTTTATTTCCTGGATCGCTTTGGGAGAGATAGGGACTAATCGTTGCTTGCTGCCCTTTCCTTCTACTTTAATGAAACCTTCGTCAAAGTACAAGTCTGATAGTTTTAGTCCGGTTAACTCGGAAACCCGTAATCCACAGCTGTAAAGCGTTTCCAGGATTGCCCGATTTCGTTGCCCTTCGTTCTTACTCAGGTCTATTGTCGAAATAATCCGGTCTATTTCTTCTACAGTCAGTACTTCCGGAAGTTTAAATCCGATTTTGGGACCTTCCAGCAATTCGCTGGGATCGGCTTCTATATAATCAGCTATAATCAAAAAGTGGAAAAAGGATTTAATACCTGAAATGATACGTGCCTGTGAACGGGCGTGGATACCAATATCATGTAATCCGGCAGCAAAGCGTTGAAGATCTGTCAGGCTGACTTCAAGTATCTCCACGCCTTCGGCTGATAGAAAACTTAGTAACTTCTCCAGGTCTGTCAAGTAAGCCTCTAGTGTGTTTTTGGATAAGGACTTTTCCAGTTTCAGATACTGTTGGTACTTTTTGATAATCAGCCCTTGCTCATCCTTCTTTTTTGTTTTTTCCTCTAATTTCATTTCTTTTTTCTACCTTTGCACCTTGAAATATTGTTCTCGAAGACAAAGGTATTAAAAATAGCAGGATTGTGTTATGAGGATACAAATTATTAATGGTCCCAATATTAATCTTTTGGGCAAGCGTGAACCTTCTATATATGGAAGCGTTACATTTGAAGAGTATTTGGCTGAACTTCGTAAAAAATATCCCGATGTGGAATTGGGCTATTTCCAGTCGAATGTTGAAGGGGAAATCATAGATATTATTCAGCAAACCGGATTCGATGTGGATGGTATCATATTGAACGCAGGGGCTTATACACACACTTCCATTGCTTTGCAGGACGCTATCCGCTCCGTAACCTCTCCTGTAATTGAAGTTCATATATCCAATGTTCATGCCCGTGAGCAGTTCCGCCATGTATCTATGATTGCTTGTGCTTGTAAAGGTGTTATTTGTGGATTTGGATTGAACTCATATCGTCTGGCACTCGAAGCTTTATTAGATAAATAGGTATAAATATAAATAGGTAGATAGATTATGTTGCTGAAACAGACTAAAATCGTAGCTTCCATCTCAGACAGACGTTGCGATGTAGATTTTATAAAAGAGTTGTTTGATGCAGGGATGAATGTGGTTCGTATGAACACAGCCCACGCCAGTCGTGAAGGTTTTGAGGCGTTGATTGCCAATGTGCGTGCCGTATCCAATCGCATTGCCATCCTTATGGATACCAAGGGACCGGAAGTGCGTACCACTGCCAATGCGGACCCCATACTTTATCAGATCGGTGAGAAAGTTAAAATCGTAGGAGATCCCGATCGTGAGACTACCCGTGAATGCATTGCCGTTTCATATCCGAATTTTGTGCATGACCTGAATGTAGGGGGGACTATTTTGATAGATGATGGTGACCTTGAATTGCGAGTTATTGATAAAACAACCGAATACTTACTTTGTGAAGTCCAGAACGAGGCAACTTTGGGGAGCCGTAAGAGTGTAAACGTTCCGGGTGTTCGTATCAATCTCCCCTCTTTAACCGAGAAAGATCGTAATAACATCCTTTATGCCATAGAGAAAGATATCGATTTCATTGCTCATTCTTTTGTGCGTAACCGCCAGGATGTGCTTGATATCCGTGGAATACTGGACGCTCACAATAGTGATATCCGCATTATTGCCAAGATCGAAAATCAGGAAGGTGTCGATAACATTGATGAGATCCTGGAAGTTGCCGATGGAGTAATGGTAGCTCGTGGTGACTTGGGTATTGAAGTACCGCAGGAACGTATTCCGGGAATTCAGCGTATGTTGATACGCAAATGTATCCTTGCCAAAAAACCGGTAATCGTGGCAACACAAATGTTGCATACGATGATTAATAATCCACGTCCGACTCGTGCGGAAGTAACCGATATTGCCAATGCAATCTATTACCGTACAGACGCTTTGATGTTGAGTGGTGAGACTGCCTATGGCAAATATCCTGTAGAGGCCGTGAAAACGATGACTAAGATTGCTGCACAGGCTGAGAAGGACAAGTTGGAGGAGAATGACATTCGCATTCCTTTGGACGAAAACAGTAATGATGTCACAGCTTTCCTTGCTAAACAAGCTGTAAAAGCAACTACTAAGCTAAAGATACGTGCCATCATTACGGATAGCTATCAGGGGCGTACTGCACGCAATTTAGCAGCTTTCCGTGGTAAATATCCGGTACTTGCAATTTGTTATAAGGAGAAGACTATGCGTCACCTTGCACTTTCTTATGGTGTGGAAGCGATTTATATGCCTGAACTTGCCAACGGGCAGGAGTACTATTTTGCAGCTCTGCGCCGTTTGTTGAAAGAAGGACGTTTGCATCCAACTGATATGGTGGGTTATCTGAGTAGCGGTAAGGCCGGTACGCAAACTTCTTTCCTCGAAATCAATGTCGTGGAAGATGCTTTGAAGCATGCCGGTGATAGTGTGTTGCCTAATAGCAACCGTTATTTATAAGAGACGAGATGAAAGAGACCGATCTTTTAGACGAATATATCTTGCAGCATATCGATGAGGAAGGTGAATACTTGAAATCTCTTTATCGGGATACGCATGTTAAACTCCTGCGTCCTCGTATGGCTTCCGGTCATCTGCAGGGACGTATGTTGAAGATGTTTGTTCGTATGATACGGCCTCGCCAAATATTGGAAATAGGGACTTATAGTGGCTATTCCGCTCTTTGTCTGGCCGAGGGGCTTGAGGAGGGCGGAATGCTTCACACATTCGAGATTAATGATGAACAAGAAGACTTTACCCGTCCCTGGCTCGAAAACTCAGCTTATGCTGATAAAATTAAATTTTATATTGGGGATGCTCTTCGGTTAATACCTGCATTGGGCATTACGTTTGATCTTGCTTTTGTGGATGGTGACAAACGTAAGTATATTGAATATTATGAAATGACTCTTGCACATCTTTCTGTAGGAGGTTATATCATAGCTGATAACACTTTGTGGGATGGTCATGTGCTTGAAGAACCACATAGCAATGATCACCAGACGATCGGAATCAAGGCTTTCAATGAGTTGGTGGCACATGATGAACGGGTAGAAAAAGTAATTCTGCCTTTACGTGACGGGTTGACTATAATTCGTAAAAAGTAGAATGATTTTTCGTTGTTTGGGCTGTGATAAGTGATTGTAATAGCTGGCTGTCCATCTTCTTGTATTCGTTGATAATTGCTTTAAATCTTTTCTGTAGAGTCGGTTTATTTCAGACCGACATTTTATTTCAAAAGTGTATGTTTTCTTGTAACGTCTGCTTATGTGCTTTCCGTGAAGATCGTTTTTTGAATAATAATTCAATAATGAAAATTAAAAATAACATATTATTGGCCTATCAAACGATATATTTCTATAACTTTGTGTTCTATTGTAACAAGTACTAATTGCTTGTTTGATAAAATAATTACGTAGAAAAATTTATGGAAACAACGAGACAAAACAAGATATCACGTCTGTTACAGAAAGAACTCAGTGAGATTTTCCTGTTGCAGACTAAAGCTATGCCCGGTGTACTGGTATCAGTAAGTGCTGTACGTATCAGTCCCGACATGAGTATAGCTCGTGTATATCTTAGTATCTTCCCTTCTGAAAAGAGTGAAGAAATGGTAAAGAATATCAATAATAATATGAAGTCCATTCGTTTCGAACTCGGTACTCGTGTTCGTCATCAGTTACGTATCATTCCTGAATTGAAGTTTTTCGTGGATGATTCGTTGGACTACATTGAAAAGATAGATGCTTTGTTGAAGTGAACCTCCCCTTCTACATAGCCCGGCGATATCTTTTCTCAAAGAAAAAGCACAATGCCATCAATATCATTTCTGCTATTTCTGTGTGTGGAGTGGCATTGGCTACGATGGCGATGGTGTGTACACTTTCCGTATTCAACGGTTTTCAGGATACAGTGGCCGATCTGTTTACTGTATTTGATCCGGAACTGAAAGTGACGATTGCCGAAGGGAAAGTTTTTGATGCACAGGACCCTCGTATTCAAGCTATCCGGCAGATGCCGGAAGTAGATGTGCTGACTGAAACACTTGAAGAGAATGCGATGGTACAATATAAGGACCGCCAGACGATGGCTGTCATAAAGGGAGTACAAAACAATTTTGAGCAGTTGACTGCGATAGATAGTATCCTTTATGGTGCAGGTGAGTTTTTGCTGAATGATTCTATTGTTGATTACGGGGTGATGGGAATAGAGCTTGTCTCTACATTGGGGACTGGAATCAGATTTGTTGATCCGTTGCAGATATATATTCCTAAAAGGAGCGGAAAGGTTAATATGGCGAATCCGGCTGCTTCCTTTAATATGGATTATTTGTATTCGCCCGGTGTTGTGTTTGTGGTCAATCAGCAGAAATATGACGGACAGTATATTCTTACTTCGTTGGATTTTGCCCGACGTTTGCTTGACTATACTACCGAAGTGTCTGCAATAGAACTAAAGTTAAAACCCGGCTCTGATCTTTCCTTCGTCAAAGCAAAGATTAAGAAAGAACTGAGAGATGATTTTGTTATTCGTAACCGCTACGAACAACAGGAAGATGTATTTCGTATCATGGAGATAGAGAAACTGGTTTCATATTTGTTTCTCACTTTTATCTTAGTGATTGCCTGTTTTAATGTGATAGGTTCGTTGTCGATGCTTATTCTGGATAAAAAGGAAGATGTGGATACGCTTCGCAAGCTTGGAGCTAACGATCGGTTGGTTTCGCGTATTTTCCTTTTTGAAGGATGTATGATTTCCTTTTATGGAGCCATAATCGGAATTGTACTCGGATTGCTGTTGTGCTGGGTTCAGATGACGTACGGGGTTATTTCATTGGGTGGAGGTAGTGCTGCAGGAAATTTTGTAGTTGATGCTTACCCGGTCAGTGTACATCTGTGGGATGTCATCGTGATATTTATTACCGTTTTTGCTGTCGGATTCTTGTCCGTCTGGTATCCGGTAAGGTATCTAAGTAAACGTTTACTAAAAATGTAGAGAACATTTTTATCGGCATAATTGTTCTATTAGTCGATTTCCATTTCTTATTTTTATAGAAATGTTTATTTTTGATTTATTAATGAAAATCATCATGTTTATATATAGTGTTAATAGTATCTCTGTGAAGAGAGAATTGTTATGTAAGTGTAATACCTCTCTATGAAAGAAAGTTTCGTTTTTCATAAAAAACTGATGATCGGCGCTGTTCTGTCCCAACGGGGAAGAGCAGCGCTACTTCATTTATAATGAAAGGAACAGTAAATAGAGTTTGATGTTTTTTCGTAGAAACTTTAGGGCATCGGAGATGTGGTGTTCCACTGTTCTTTCTGATATTTGTAGTCTTTCTGCAATTTCGCGATAAGAAAGTTCCTCATCCCTGCTTAAACGAAACACTTCCTGCTGCCGGGGAGGCAGCATTGAGATCAGTGCTGAGATATGTGTGCGCAGATTGGCTGCGTCCAATTCTTCTTCTATATCGTATGATTCTTCGACAGCTTCTATCACTGATAGTTGGTAGAAGGGTTCATTCAGATTCTTACGGGAACGGTTGAAAACAAGGTTGCGCATCGTGATAAATAAGTATCCGGCAAAATTTTGTTCTTCATCCAAAGCTTCCCGATTCTCCCAAATTTTAATAAAAACTTCTTGAACGATTTCTTCCACATCGACCGCAGAGGTGATGTAAAGTCGCGTAAAATTGTAAACCTTAGCCCAATAAGAGCGATAGAGGAATGCAAAGGCGGCTTTATCATTGCAGGTCTTTAGTTTAATAATTGCTTCTTTTTCGTTCATTAAGCGTTACGTTTGAATTACAAATATAGCATACTCAATTTATAAAACAGAAAAAAAGCCGAAAACATATAGGGGGGAATTTTATAAATAGTGTATTTATGGATAGATTTATAAATATAGCTTGGATTTTTGGAAAGAAATATAAAGAATATGAAGATTTCTAATAAATATGATAGGCTTGTCCGCAAATTGATTGCAGGTGAGTCTTCTTCGGAAGAAATGGAAGAGCTGGCACATTGGAATGTTGTGGAGACGAAAATGAAAAAACAATTCGATGCGGCAAAAAATATAGTGGAAAATGGTGCTATTGAAAGAAGGATCTGGGATAAGATTGACTCCAGATGCCAGGCTCCTGTTGAGCGTAGTCAGAAACTTCAACTCAGATATTGGAGGGTTGCACTAGCTGCATGTATTACGGCTTTATTGATTATCGGAGGTGGTATTTTCTTTTTTGATAAAGGGCATACAGCTTCACAGCGTATAACTGAGTATACTGAAGTTGTTTCTTCAAATAGCCGGTTGTATATACTTCCCGACAGTTCAAAAGTCTGGATGCAGGCTGGGAGCCGTCTTCGTTTTTCACAGGATTTTATGAGTAACCGGGAAGTATGGCTGGAGGGAGTGTCTACTTTTGAAGTAACTAAGCGTAAAGGCCATAATTTTAAAGTATATATCGATCAGGCATTTGTCGAAGTCAAAGGGACGGTCTTTCGTGTGCAGTCTACCTGTCAGGATGGTGCGGAGGTGACTCTTTTTAGTGGAAAGGTTGACTTCAATGTGAAGGCTTCACAGAGAAAAGTTGAAATGAAACCTTTGCAGCAGATTGTTTTTCATCCCGAAAAAGATGAAGTGATATTAAAGAACATAGGTAATATCAGTTGGGATGAAGGGCGTTATAAATTTGTCGACATGCGCATGGATGATTTAATAGAAGCTATTCATGATATTTACCACATTCCGGTAGAACTCGATAGGAAAGTAGCTCGCAATGACTTGTTCACGGGTTATATGCGCTATGATGACCCTGCCTCTAAAGTCATCGAAAAGATTTGTATTAATATGAATTTGAAATTTAAAAAAGAAACACAGAAAATCATTATTTATAAATAATCGCTTTTATCAATCACTAATTAATCGTATAATCAAAAAATGAAAACATGAGACTATGTTTTAGCGTCTGTAACAGGCGTTTTCTGACAGGCGTAATTATGTTTATGCTCCTGTATCCTATGTCCGTTTTTGCCGTGCAAGGACAGATAGCCGTGCAAGGAAAAGCAATGAGCATTAAACAGGCTATTCAAGTTATTGAGAAGAACAGTAAATATACGTTCTTCTACAAGGCGGCCGATTTGAGCAATGCAAAGATCCGTGACATCCATTGTGAAGGTTCCATAGAGGAAGTGCTGAATGTTTTGTTTAAAGATAGCGGTATCAGCTATGTTATCAAAGACAATGAGGTTATTCTGAAGAGTACCCCGGTAGTGGTTGCAACGCCACAACAGAGTAATAAGATCGTTGTGAAAGGCAATATCAGGGATACTTTGGGTGAATCGGTCATTGGAGCTACCATTATGGAGAAAAATAATGCTCAAAATGGTTCTATCAGTGATATAAATGGAGATTTCTCCTTGTCGGTAAGTCCGGGTGCTGTTATTGTTATCTCTTACATTGGTTATGTAACGCAAGAATTGAAAGCCATAGCGGGGGCCCCTCTGAAAGTAGTACTGAAGGATGATTCCCGTACTTTGGATGAAGTGGTGGTAGTTGGTTTCGGTTCACAAAAGAAAGCGAACCTGACGGGGGCCGTTTCATCTATTAAAATGGACGAAATTATTGGCGATCGTCCCATAATGACGGCTTCTGATGCATTGCAAGGTACAGTTCCGGGACTGCTGGTTTCTAATAGTGGAAATGCTCCGGGTAGCGGAAAGTCATTCCAGTTGCGTGGTGCCTATTCGGTGGGTATCAAGAATAGCGACGGATCTTATGGTGCCAATGTCGCTCCCCTTATCTTGATTGATAACGTAGAGGGGAGTCTCGATATGTTGAATCCGGAAGATATTGAGACCGTAACTGTATTGAAAGATGCTGCTTCGGCAGCTATTTATGGTGCACGTGCAGCCGGCGGTGTTGTCTTAGTGACTACCAAGCGTCCGAAAGAAGCTACGGCCTTTCGTCTGAATTATAACAATAATTTTGGTTTTGCTACTGCAACCAATCTGCCTAAACAGGCATCTTTGATGGATTATCTGCAGGCTTATCAGGACGGGGGATATTCTGATGCTTATTGGTCGTATGGTTCACCCAGCGTTTCAAAGTGGAAAGAATACCTCACACAGTATAGGCAGGATCCTTCATCTATCAAAACTGTAGGTGACGGTATTTTCGCAGATACGGATGGAGCTTTGTATTATTTGAATGAGCATGATCCCTATAAGAATTTTATGGAGACCAGCTTCCAGATGAACCACAATCTTTCTGTATCCGGTGGTACGGATAAATTGCGTTATCGTATGTCGGCGGGATATGTATCGACGGACGGTGTGCTGATCACCGATAAAGACACCTATGAGCGCTTGAACATCAATTCCTATATTTCTGCTGATATAACCAAATGGTTTACCCAGGAGTTGACTATGAGTTATGCACGTACCAATCAGTCGCAACCTAATTCCGGTTTGGGAAGTATGTTTGGCAGTAATCAGGTTTCTTATCAGCCGGAAGGTAATATGCCTTCGGATGTTTGTTCTACAATTTCTCAGGATTTGCCTTTCAACACACCGCGCAACCAGGTATTGTTAGCAAATAAATGGAAAAAGTCGTATGATAATCCGCGTGTTTTCGTGAAATCTATTCTGAAACCGTTCAAAGGTTTTGAGGCAGTATTCGAGTATACATTTGACAAGAACATGTATGATTATAATTTCTATACCGGAAAAACTCAGTATACAGATATTCAGGGAGGTAATAACATCTGGAATGCAGCAAAAGATTATTTGCAGAAAGAGAAGCAATTTACCGACTACAATGCTTTCAATATTTACGGAACATACAAATTCGATCTCAACAAAGATCATCATTTCAGTGTAATGGCCGGTTTCAACCAGGAGTCCAAGTATACAGAAGGTGTAAATGTATTGTCTTATAATCAGGCTGTTGTTGAAGTACCGGCATTGGGTTCGGGTACAGGTGACCTGAAAGCGACAGACAGTTATAATGAATACTCTGTTCGAGGAGGATTTTTCCGGGTCAATTACAACTATATGGATAAGTATTTGCTGGAAGTGAACGGTCGTTACGATGGTTCATCCAAGTTCCCGAAAGATTCCCGTTTTGGTTTCTTCCCATCTGTATCTTTGGGTTGGAACGTAGCTCAGGAAAAGTTTATGGAAGTTACGCGCAATTATATTGACGGTCTGAAGATTCGGGCATCTTACGGTGTGATCGGTAACCAGAATGTAGTGAACTATGCATACTTCCCAACTATGAGCGTTAGCAATAAATACAACGGTTGGCTGTCTGGAGGTGATTATGTAACTGCTATCAACTCTTTACCGAATCTGGTAAGTACAAGCTTTACTTGGGAAAAAGTGGCCACTACGGATATCGGACTCGACTTGAATATGTTCGGTAATCGCATGAATGTTGTGTTCGACTGGTATCAGCGTGATACAAAAGGAATGTTGGCTCCGGGTATGCAGCTTCCTGCTGTGGTAGGTGCAAGTTCTCCTTTCCAGAATACAGCCGATATGCGTACTCGTGGTTGGGAACTGGCAGTGAACTGGAGAGACCGTATCGGTAAGTTCAACTATCGTGTCGGATTCAATCTTTCTGATAGCTATTCTGAAATTACTAAGTACGACGACAATGCTGCTTCTAAGCTGCTGAGTAATTTTTATCCGGGACAGAGACTGGGAGAAATCTGGGGATATGAAGTGGACGGATTCTATACGGTAGATGATTTTGTAGATACTAATAGTTGGAAACTTAAAGATGGAGTGGCCTCTATTAAAGGTGTCAGTCCACGTCCTGGTGACTTGAAGTTCAAAAATCTCCGTGATGATGACAAAAGTACAAATCAGATTGATAGCGGAGACGGTACATTAGATAATCCCGGCGACCAGAAAGTAATAGGCAATAGCTTGCCTAAATATCTGTATGGTATTACTCTCGGTGCTAATTATAAGGGTTTCGACTTGAATATTATGATGCAGGGAACCGGCCAGCGTGATGCATGGATTGCCAATAACCTGGTATTCCCGATGTATATTTATTCAGTAAACGATATCAAATACCAACCGCTGTTTGATGGTTTGACTGACTATTGGAGGCCGGTAGATGCAGCCAATGGAGATTACACTGCCGTAAATCCGAATGCCAAATATCCGCGTATGTATGGACAAAATCCTACAGTCGGCTCCAATTACGGACGTAAGACAGATAAATATTTATCTAATGCCGCTTACTTCCGCATCAAGAACGTTACTTTGTCGTATACCGTTCCTAAAACATGGATATCCCGAATCGGCTTAAATCAGTTAAAGGGTTTTGTCAGTGTAGAAAATCTGGCAACTTTCTCTTCATTACCTTCAGGTATCGATCCCGAAACTCTGAGCTGGAACTATCCGGCATTCCGTACCGTTTCGTTTGGTATCAACTTTACATTATAAACGCATAATCAAGAATTAAAAATGAAAAAGATATATCTATCATTGGCTATTTTAGCCGGAATCGGACTGGCCGGATGTAATGACAGCTTTCTGGAGCATGCGCCTGTCACCAGTCTGACAGAAAATAATGCTTTTAGATCTTATGATAACTTTAAGTCGTTTGCATGGCCTTGTTATGAGATATTCAAGGATAATAATATAGCCAATACCATTAACGGAACCGGACAAGGTTCCTGCTATGCAGGTGATATGAATGCCGGATACTTGGAAAGCCGTGCCAATGAGTCGGGCAATGACTATGCTTTCGGAAGAGTTCAGAGTGTAGCTTCGGGCAATGGTTGGGGCTTTTCCGGCACATTCCGTCGTGCCAATATTTTGCTTGCTAACATCGATAAGTCGGAAATGACCGATGCCGAAAAGGACCATTGGCGTGCAGTAGGGTATTTTTTCCATTCATACTGGTACATGGAGCTTATCAATCGTTTTGGGGCGGTGCCTTGGGTTAATACGGCCCTTAACGAAAATTCTCCTGAGGCTTACGGTCCCCGTGTTGACCGCGAAATTGTGGCCGATTCCGTATTGAACCGTTTGAAATGGGCTGAAGCGAATATTGGAGATTTTGAGAAGCAAGATGGTGCAAATACCATTAATCGCGATTGTATTCGTGCGGCTATCTCACGATTTGCGTTGCGTGAAGCCACTTGGCGCAAATATCACGGAATAGACGGAGCTCAGAAGTTCTTTGACGAATGTATTCGGGTGTCCCGTCTGTTGATGAATGATTACCCTACTCTTTATTACGGAACAGACGGTCAGCCCGCAGCCGGATATGGAGAGATGTGGACAACAGAAGATTTGGGCAAAGTGCCGGGTGTCATCTTGTATATGGAGTTTGTTCAAGACATCAAGATGGCCAATTTTAGTGCATTGGAACATATGGATAGCCACAATGTAGAGATGAATCAGCATACTGTTGACCTTTATCTGTGTAAAGATGGCAAGCCGATTGCTACTTCTGCAAATTATCATGGAGATAAAACTCCCTATGCTACTTTCCGTGACCGTGATCCGCGTTTATATCACGTAGTAATGCCACCGTATAAAGTGAAAGCAAAGGTGAAGACGAAAGAAGATCCCAGAACATGGGATTATACCGATGATCCGGCAGATCGTGAATATATCGATATTATGGGTCCTAACGAATCCTGTGATAATCCCGGTATTGGTATGAAACGCCTTCCCGGACAGAACTGGAGTGCTTCATTGGTACCTTCTTCACCAAACTTTATGGGGGGTATCGGAGCTACAGGTTTTGTGAGAAGCCGCTCGGGATATTATTTCTGGAAGAATTGGAGCAACTGGGAAACGAACCGTAACGGAGGTGTCACTCTGAACACATCGGATAAGCCTATCTTTAAGATCGAAGAGGTTTTATTGAATTATGCCGAAGCCATGTGTGAGACCGGACAGTTCACTCAGGCAGTGGCCGACGAATCTATTAATAAGTTGCGTAGACGCGCCGGTGTGGCCGATATGAAGGTTGCCGATATTGATGATAGTTTTGATCCGAACCGTGGACGCTATTATCCGAAAGGAAATGAACAAGGTGTTCTGGTAGATCCTGTTTTATGGGAAGTGCGCCGTGAACGTATTGTCGAGCTAATGGGTGAAGGCTTCGGATTCTACGATATCCGCCGTTGGAGAATGGCGCCCTGGTTCCTTAACCGCCAGTTTAAAGGAATGTGGATGACGAAAGATAAGTTCAGACATGGTGCCCAGTTCTTATTGAATGAAACGACCGGTGGACCGGACCCTGCCGACGGAGCCATGACAGAAGGATATATTTATTTACAACCGGACCCTATCAAAGCAGGTGAAGGCTGGCAGGAGAGATATTATCTTTATGAGGTTCCTACTCAAGAAATTATCTTGAATCCGGCACTTGCACCTAACAATCCGGGGTGGGAATAATTGAAACGGAATAGCAATGAACCTGTTTCACCACAGATAACACAGATTTTCACAGAACTTCTAATCTTGTTATCAATAAAATAAATTATTAATCTGTGAAAATCTGTGTTATCTGTGGTGAAGTTAAAACCAAATGAACTCGAAACAAACCCAAGAATGAATCAAAAAATTATTTATAGTAGTGCATTACTTGTCGGATTAGGCAGCCCGCAAGCATTTGCCCATAAAGAAAAGGCCCATACCCCTCAAAAACCGAATATCATCTTTATTATGTGTGATGATATGGGGTATGGAGATCTGGGTTGCTATGGACAGCCATACATCAGCACCCCTAATATTGACAACATGGCCCGTGAAGGCATGCGCTTTACGCAAGCCTATGCCGGAAGTCCGGTGAGTGCACCTTCGCGCGCATCGTTGATGACCGGACAACATACCGGACATTGCGAAGTGCGTGGTAATAAAGAGTATTGGACTCAGGCGTCTACAGTGATGTATGGCGATAATAAAGAATTTTCAGTTGTCGGACAACATCCCTATGATCCGGAACATGTCATTCTGCCCGAAATAATGAAAGATAACGGATATACAACCGGTATGTTTGGTAAATGGGCGGGGGGATACGAAGGCTCGGCGTCCACTCCGGATAAAAGAGGAATCGATGAATATTACGGATATATCTGTCAATTTCAGGCACATCTCTATTATCCCAATTTTCTGAATCGTTATAGTCCGTCGTTGGGTGATACAGGTGTTGTACGTGTTGTGATGGAAGAGAATATCAAATATCCGATGTACGGTCCAGATTATCATAAACGTACTCAATACTCAGCTGATCTGATTCATCAGAAAGCGATGGAATGGATCGAGAAACAGGATGGTGAACAACCTTTCTTCGGAATCTTTACCTATACCTTGCCGCATGCAGAGTTAGTGCAACCGGAAGACTCTATTTTGAATCATTATAAGACACAGTTTGCTGATGACAAAGCTTTTGGTGGTCAAAAAGGATCCAGATATAACGCCATTACCCATGTGCATGCACAGTTTGCGGGTATGATCACCCGTTTGGACTATTATGTGGGCGAAGTTCTGAAGAAGTTGGAAGAGAAAGGATTTGATGAGAATACGATTGTCATCTTTACCAGTGATAATGGGCCCCATGAGGAAGGCGGAGCCGATCCTACTTTCTTCGGGCGTGACGGAAAGTTACGTGGCTTGAAGCGCCAGTGTTACGAGGGAGGTATCCGTGTTCCGTTTATTGTCCGTTGGCCCGGTCAGGTTGCTGCCGGAACAGTGAATGATCATCAATGTGCTTTCTACGATGTCATGCCTACCTTGTGTGATTTGACAGGCGTGAAGAACTTCACGAAAAAATATGTGAATAAGAAAAAGGAAGCGGATTATTTTGATGGTATCTCTTTTGCTCCGACCATACTGGGTAAAAAGAACCAGAAGAAACATGATTTTCTCTATTGGGAGTTTAATGAAACGAACCAGATCGGTGTACGTATGGGAGACTGGAAAATGGTTGTCAAGAAAGGTACTCCTTTCCTTTATAATCTGGCGACAGATATCCATGAAGATCATAATGTAGCTGCCGAAAATCCTGATATTGTGAAGAAAATGGTTGGGATTATCCATCAGCAACATACGGAAAATCCAAATTTCAAGGTAACATTACCTCCTACTATGTAAGAAGATTCTTAGTGATAGATCAAGCGCTGTCTTTTACCCTCTATTCAGAGGAAGGATAGCGCTTTTTGTTTGATAGCTTAGAGCGCTGTTCGGTATCAAAATGTTTGCTGTTTTATTTTTCTGCTGGCATCTGCTTTGGCGAAATGTTGCGAAATAGAAGAGGAATCATCAGATATTTCTTTTCAGATCACTTGTTACCGGGAAATTATGTGAGAGGTATCGGAAGGAAGTTAACTTCCTGTCGGCAAATAACTAACTTCCTGCCGACAGAGAATTAATTTCCTGAGAGTAGGAAGTTAACTTCTTATGAATAAGAAGTCTGCATTCTGATGAAAGCATCGGTTTTCCTTCTCGAAACATCCCTTAATTTAGGGAAAAAGAACTGTTTTTTCTTCTAGAACAGAGTTTGGAGGACTCTTTTTAAAAGTGTTATTCCGAATGTTTATGAGATTTCCAGGTTTCTTCCTAAGAGTAAATGCCCTTGGTATCTTGTCTTTATGGTAGCATTTCACTGTATTTTCCGACTCTCTGACTTCCTGGAAAAGGGTATTCCTGCGTTTTTTACTCTCTTCTTGTTTCCAGGGCACAAAGAATTGATTCTGAGGAATCTCAAAATACATTTTGACAGAATGCTAAAAGAAGATTTCCTGTGTAATGTTGGTTTTGATGTATAACCTCCATCCGGAACATCCAATTATCATATACTTTTGCTTGAAGATTATTGTGAACTTCCTTTGTCTATTATAATCCTTGTCGTTATTATATTAAAACAATAAAGAGGGATGTGTCAAAGCTCGTATTCACCATAGATTACACTGATTTACACAGATAAATATCATTGGCTATCAGTGTATTAAAAACGTTTTTGTGTAAATCCGTGTAATCTGTGGTGAGTTATGAAACACCCTCTTTCATCATTTAATTAATGATTATTTGCTGTTTTCACTATATTTTTTTCGATAGATCCATATCAGGATTATTACTCCTACCAGCAATAACGCCATCGCTCCGTATGCAATACCTTCTGTAATATGCAGGCTTTGCGGATCAAAACGCATTTCGATGGTGTGTTTACCTGCCGGGACATTCATAGCACGTAAAATGTAGTCTGCACGGGCAATATCGGCGGGCTTGCCATCAATGGTTGCCGTCCACCCCGGATAATATATTTCGGAGAAAACCACTATACCGTCTTGGGGTGAGGAAGTCTCGTATACTAATTGGTTAGGTTCATAACTGGTCAAACGAATCGTAGACAGTGAGTCTTTGTACCCCTCGTTCACTCCTTTCAGTGCCTCTTTAAACTTAGAGTCTACTATAGCGGTTTGTTGCAGGTCGACTTGCCCGATGGCATCGATTTCTTCGTTTGCATTGTTCACGTATTGTATTTTATCTATGAACCATGCATTTCCGAAAGTATATGGGTTCTCAATGGGGACTGTTTGACCTTGCTGTCCGGCAGGGAATATAAAGTATTTCGTATTCAGCATATTCAATACAGGAAACTTAGCAGCGTTTACGCTATCCATTTGTCCACCGGCTGTAGCTACTTCCTGATAGGCTGCCTGCATTTCTTTAGCGATGTGATGGTCTATCATTTCCTGATAACGGCGAAGCTTTGCAGCATGATAACCGCCTACGCTCTTGTGCCAATAAGAGGTATTGTTTTCTTCAAATGTATTGCCCGCAAAGTTCAGTACACGATAATCCAGTGATGGGTCTTGCAGGATTAGTTCATCTGTCTGTGTTTTCCGGAATGTAGCAGTCTGCTCTGATTTCGGGATAAACTGTTCGTCGTACAGATAACGTTTATTTACGCTCCACATGTCTCCCAGGCATAATAGAGCAATAGCGGCAACAGTCCAGGTTGCTTTCAGCTTTTTGGCGTTATAGGCCAGTAAAAGCAGGGTGCCGATGGTGACGATAAAGAAACTTCGCCAAGCATCAGAGGTGAAAAGGTGTACACGCATTTCCTCAAGATTGGCAATAATGGGCGATAGTTGGTCGGCAGGCAGGGCATTTTGCAGAGCTGCCATTTCGTTACCTGGAATATAGGTAGGAAAGAACAGACGGGGAGCAATGGCAAAGAGCAGTGCCAATCCCCGGTTAATCCGAAACTGATATAGATGTATTTCAGTTTCTCTTTCAATAATTCCGGCTTGGTGAGTATTTCCTTCAGGGTAAGGATGGCGAGCAAAGGAATAGTAAACTCGGCAATTACCAAAATAGAGGATACAGCCCGGAACTTATTGTACATTGGGATATAATCGATGAAAAAGTCTGTCAGTCCCATGAAGTTTTTACCCCATGAAAGTAGGATAGAGAAGATGGTAGCTCCCAGTAGTGCCCATTTCATAGGACCTTTTACAATGAAACATCCCAAAATGAAAAGCATTAGTACGAATGCGCCTACATAGACCGGACCACTTGTCATCGGCTGATCGCCAAAATATTGAGTTAGCTGTGAGTAGAGGCTGCTATACATCGGATTAGCCTTTTCCATTGCTTTCTCACTTCGTGACAGCGGTACGGAAGCACCCCTTTGACATTGGGGACCAGCAGGGAGAATGTTTCACCGATACCATAACTCCATTGAGTGATGTAATCGCGGTTGAGGCCGCTGCTAGTCTGTTTGGCGGCAGCTCCTTCATATTTCAGTTCACTTTTACCACGCATCGTTTCTTTACTATATTCGTAAGTGTGGTATAGGTTTGAGAGGTTGATGGATACTCCAATCAGTCCTGTAACAATCAGCACACCGGTAGCTTTGAAGAATTGGGGGAGTTCTTTTTTTCGCCAGGCGTCTTCGAAGAATGCGCCTACCATGAAAAGAATAACAAACAAGAAATAATAAGTCATCTGCACATGGTTGGACAATATCTGCATAGCCATGAATAAAGCGGTGATAATACCTCCTAACAGATATTTCTTTCGGTAAGCAAGTACTATACCTGCTATCGTAGGTGGAATATAGGCCAAAGTAATAAATTTCCAGATATGTCCGGCAGCTATCAGAATGAAGAAATAGGACGAAAATCCCCAAATGATTCCTCCTAACCCTGCCAGCCATGCCGGTATGCCGAATGCCCTTAGCAGGATATAGAACCCGAGCATCATGATAAATGTGAGCCATACGTAGTTCGGAAGAAAAAGGTGATATACTTTCTGTACAAATGTCAGCGGCTCGGTAGAGTCGTAACTCGGGGACATCTGGTAGGTAGGCATTCCGCCGAAGAGGGAATTGGTCCAGCGGGTGCGTTCGCCTGTCTGTTCGTAATACTCTTTGGCTTCTTGTCCGGCGCCGGCTCCGGCTGCGGTGTCGTGCTGGAAGAGAATCCTGTCTTCGGTGATAGCAGGGAAGAAATAGATGAAAGAGATAACTATAAATGCCAGAATGGCAATCAGGTCAGGAAGAAATTTTTTCATTTACGATTAGACGATTTACAATTTACAATTGAAGTTTGACTTAGGATTAGACGATTTACTATCCTGAAGTGAGAAAAAGTAATTTCAGTCGTTATTCGTAAATCGTCCAATCGTAACTTTTTTAATATCTGTAATGATCCGCTTTGTAAGGACCGTCAACAGACACACCGATGTAGGCAGCCTGCTCCGGAGTCAACTTGGTCAGCTTCACACCAATTTTTTCAAGGTGTAGGCGGGCTACTTCTTCATCCAGATGTTTAGGCAAACGATATACATTGATATCGTATTTCTTGTTGAACAACTCGATTTGGGCCAATGTCTGATTGGTGAATGAATTACTCATTACGAATGACGGGTGTCCTGTGGCACATCCCAGGTTTACCAACCGACCGTCTGCCAACAGAATGATACTGTGACCGTCAGGGAAATAATAGCGGTCTACCTGTGGCTTGATATTGACACGTTTGATACCCGGATAATGTTTCAGTGCATCTACCTGGATTTCATTGTCAAAATGGCCGATGTTGCAAACGATAGCCTGATCTTTCATTTGTTCCATGTGATCGATACGGATGATATCGATATTACCGGTAGTAGTGACAAAGATGTTACCTTCTTTGCAGGCGTCTTCCATGGTTACTACTTCAAAACCTTCCATGGCAGCCTGCAGTGCACAGATAGGATCGACCTCTGTAACCAGCACCCGGGCTCCGTAGGAACGCATAGAGTGTGAACAGCCTTTACCTACATCTCCATAACCGCATACTACAACTACTTTACCGGCAATCATTACGTCTGTGGCACGTTTAATGCCGTCTGCCAATGATTCGCGGCAACCATACAGGTTGTCGAATTTAGATTTGGTAACCGAGTCGTTTACGTTGAAGGCAGGGAACAACAACTTGCCTTCTTCCTGCATCTGGTATAGACGATGCACGCCGGTCGTTGTCTCTTCCGAAACTCCGCGCACTTCAGCCGCTACCCGGTGCCAGCGTTCTTTGTCTTCTGCCAGCACTTTTTTCAGTATAGCATTCAATTCTATTTCGTCTTCGGCATGTACTTCTTTGTCCAATACAGCAGCATTGTTTTCTGCTTCGTAACCTACATGGATCATCATAGTGGCATCCCCGCCATCGTCGACAATCACTGTCGGTCCTTTGCCCCCCTCAAAGTTCAGGGCCTGCAAGGTACACCACCAATAGTCTGCCAATGTTTCTCCTTTCCAGGCAAATACGGCAACACCTGAAGCTGCGATAGCTGCTGCAGCATGATCTTGAGTTGAATATATATTGCAAGAGCACCAACGCACTTCAGCTCCCAGGGCTACCAGTGTTTCGATCAGGACGGCAGTCTGGATGGTCATGTGCAGAGATCCCATGATACGGGCACCTTTCAATGGTTTGGATTCTCCATATTTTTCGCGAAGAGCCATAAGGCCGGGCATCTCTTTTTCTGCCAAGTCGATTTCCTTGCGACCGAAGTCGGCAAGCGTGATGTCTGCCACTTTGTAGGGCAGGGTAGAGAATAATTCTGTGGACATAAATGTAAATTGTTTAAAATATAAAGTGGTGCAAAGATAGAACATTCTGAGTAGTAGGGCAAAAGCTATCGACTTTTTTAATCAATAATAACTTCGATTTGTAGGATATTTTTTGGATATATGTATTATATTTGCAAGTAATGTGATGCTATATACAACAAAACAGATTTAAATAGACTCAAATCCATGGGACATTACGAGCATAAAACGAAAGAGGAACTACTGGAAATTGTATGTAAATTGGAAAAGAAGGTGGAAGGCCTCTCTTCCGAACTCGACTCTCTGAAAAAAGGGCGATTCCGTGAACGGTACAGTACTCGGATTCTAGATGCATTGCCTGATATGCTGACTGTTTTTGACCATAATGCGAACATTGTGGAGTTGGCTTCATCTCCTACAACAAATCATGTGGAAGGTACCACCTCCGATAGTATTATTAATTCAAATGTAAAAGATATTGTTCCCGAAGAAGCGTATGAAAGTGTTCGTCACAACATGGATAAAGTCATCCATACCGGTAAGAGTTCGACAGCTGAACATTCATTAATGCTGGACGGGGTACTCCATCATTATGAAAATCGTATTTTTCCGCTGGATGATCAGTATTTGTTATGTATGTGTCGCGATGTCTCGCAGGAGACTGAGATGGCTAAGATCAATGAGACCCAGCGAAGTGAGATTGTACGTCTCAATTCGTTGATGAATGACATTTTGAACAATATTCCCGTCTATTTATTTGTGAAGGATACCGGAAATGATTTTCGTTATCTTTATTGGAATAAAGCTTTTGCCGAGCATTCCGGAATCTCTGTCCAGAGGGCTGTCGGTAGTACGGATGCAGATATATTCCCGGACAAGAAAGATGCCGAACATTTCCGGGAAGACGATTTGAAGGTGATGAAGTTGGGACGTATTGAATATCTGGAGAATTATACAACTATGAGCGGTGAGGTCCGTACGGTCACTACAATGAAAACAGTTGTCCCTTCGGGAGGTCAGCATCCTTATATTATCGGAGTATCGTGGGATGTAACCGAAATCAAGAAGACGGAAAAGGAGCTTATAGCTGCCCGGATTAAGGCAGAAGAGGCCGACCGGATGAAATCTTCGTTTTTGGCTAATATGAGCCACGAAATCCGTACTCCTCTGAATGCGATTGTAGGTTTTTCCAAACTGATTATTGAAGCGGACAATGAGTGTGAAAAGCGACAGTATGCCGATATTGTGGAACACAACTCGACTGTTCTGTTGAATCTCTTTAATGATATTCTTGATCTTTCGGCACTTGAAGCCGGTTCCTTGGAGCTTTCTTATCACCCGGTGAGGCTGAAAGATATCTGTTTACAGTTATATGAATTACATGTGAAATCGGTTAAGCCGGAAGTTCGGCTTGTGCTGGACGAGGTAGATTCGCAACTTTGCATACAAGGAGACTGGGAACGTATTTCTCAGGTTTTGGTTAATCTGATTACCAATGCCATTAAATTTACTTCTGTCGGAGAAATTCATTTTGGATTTCAGAAGAAGGCGGATATGGTACAGTTTTACATGTCTGATACGGGGAAAGGTATTCCGGCAGAAAGGGTGGCCACCATCTTTCAGCGTTTCGGAAAAATAGATGATTTTGTGCAAGGGACCGGATTGGGACTGACTATCTGCCGGATGCTTGTCGAAAAGATGGGCGGGCGTATCTGGGTACGTTCCAAACAGGGAGAAGGAACTGTTTTCTATTTTACTCTGCCTATGGCAAAATAGTGACAGTGATAAGTGATTAGCGTCAGACGCTAATCACTTATCATGCATATCTGCTTTATATAATCTGGATACCTTGCTCCTCACAGAGCTTCAGTCCTAAATCCTTCAGTTTGAATTTTTGTATCTTACCGCTCCCGGTCATGGGAAATTCGTCAATGAAGAAAATGTATTTAGGGATTTTGTAGCGGGAGATTTTATTCCGGCAGAAGTCTTGTACGTCCGAAGCCTGCATAGTTACTCCTTCGTGCAAAATGATGAAAGCCCCTACTGCCTCTCCATATTTTTTAGATGGGATGCCCGATACCTGTACGTCCTTCACTCCGTCGAGCTTATAGAGGAATTCCTCTATCTCACGGGGATAGATATTCTCTCCACCACGGATGATCATATCTTTGATACGTCCTGTGATACGATAATTCCCATCTTCGTCCTTGATTCCCAAGTCTCCTGAGTGTAGGAAATTGTTTTTGTCTATCACTTCAGCCGTAGCTTGTGGATTCTTGTAATATCCTTTCATGGTGTTGTAACCGCGGTTGCACATTTCACCCTGCACGCCTACCGGGCATTCTTCACCAGTTTCAGGATCGAGCACTTTTACCTCCGTAAATTCAAAGTCACGCCCTACGGTGTTACAACGTACGTCAAACGGATCGTCAATGCGTGTAGCAGTCATTCCGGGGGCTGCTTCTGTCAGTCCGTATACACTGGTAACCTTCATATACATTTTCTCTTCCACTTGCTTCATCAATTCTACCGGGCAGAGTGAGCCGGCCATGATACCGGTGCGGAGGCTCGACATATCGAACATATCGAACATCGGATGGTTCAGTTCGGCAATAAACATAGTGGGTACTCCATAAAGTGCTGTACATCTCTCTTTATGGATAGAGGCTAATACGATCAGCGGGTCAAAACGTTCCACCATCACTTGAGTACAACCATGAGTCAGACAGTTCATGGAGGCGAGCACGACACCGAAGCAGTGGAACAGTGGAACACAACAGCAGAGTTTATCATTGCCCGTGAATTTCATGTGTTCTCCGGTCAGGAAACCATTATTGCTGATATTGTAATGTGTCAGCATAACCCCTTTGGGAAATCCGGTTGTTCCTGATGTATATTGCATGTTTACCACATCGTGGCAATCGACCTGCGACTTTGAGTTCGTTGAGCTCGGTGTCTTCTATGTTATCGCCTAGCAACAGGATCTCCTGTGTGTTGTACATTCCGCGATGTTTCTCCTGCCCTACGTAGATTACATTCTTCATATAAGGGAAGCGCTCGCTTTTCAGATGTCCGCGCTGGCAGGTTTTCAGTTCAGGCAGCATGGTGTAGGTCATCTGCACGAAGTCGCTGTCTTTCTCGCCGTTGACGATACAGAGCGTGTGCATATCCGAATTTTCGCACAGGTACTCCAGTTCGGCTTGTTTATAGTTGGTGTTTACCGTTACATAAACGGCGCCTATTTTGGCGCAGGCATACAGCAATGTCAGCCAGTCCGGTACGTTTGCCGCCCAGATGCCGACGTGTGTTCCCCGTTCCACGCCGATAGCGATAAGTCCTTTTGCCATGTCGTCCACTCTGCGGTTGAACTGGCTCCAGGTGAAGCGCAGATTACGGTCGGAGTAAACGATATATTCTTTGTCTGGTGTAGTTGTGGCCCAATGCTCCAGCCATTGGCCAAGGGTGCGTTCGTATAACATGATGTGGAAGTTGAAAGTGGAAAGGTGAAAATAGAAAGTATTTATCATTTTCCATTTTCACCTTTCAATTTTCCATTAATTTAAATTGGTGTATAAACTACACTGCAAGTATCTTGGCTGCCTGCCCTTCATAGGCGTGTACGTGGTGCGGACGATGGAATCGTAGTAGATGCTGTCACCTTCTTCGAGCAGGTAGGTGTTTTTACCGTAACTGATTTCCATGGTTCCTTCCATCACCATGATGAATTCTTCACCTTCGTGTGAGGAGAGGACGAAGTCGCTGTCGTCCGTGGCAGCCACATCAATGATGAACGGCTCCATATGGCGGTCGGCTTTGGACTTGGAGAGTGAATGATACTGCATATGCTTGCGGCGCGTGGATGGCATTGTTGGAGAAGCTGATACGTGTCTGTAGCTTCCATCTTGCGTGAGACTACCGGACCTGTTTCGTCCTGGTCGTCGAGGAAAGTGCCCAGACGTACGCCCAATACGCGGGCTATTTTGATAAGTGGAGCCAATGAAGGCAAGTCAATATTGTTTTCGATACGTTCTATTTGTTCAATGGCCAATCCTGAGCGTTCGGCAAGTTCTTCTATTGAGATTCCTTTGTTCTCACGGAGTGATTTAATTTTTTCTCCTACGATTTTTTAATGAAATTTTATATCCAAGCAAGGGAGAAAGATAAAAAATAAAAGCCGTTTCCTCCATAGAGAGGAAACGGCTTTTAAATTTTGTTCGCAGTAAGTGATTACTTACGCAAGCCGAGTTCTTTGACGATAGCACGATATCTGGTGATATCTTTTGCTTTCAGGTAGTCGAGCAACGCACGACGTTTACCTACCAACATTGTCAAGGCTCTTTCTGTACTATAATCCTTTCTGTTGAGCTTCATATGCTCAGTCAGATGAGCAATACGGTATGAAAACAAAGCTATCTGGGCCTCTGCTGAGCCAGTATCAGTGTTAGACTTCCCGTATTTACTGAAGATTTCTTGCTTTTTTAGCAGCGTCTAAATACATAATTAATAAAATTATTGATCTATAAAATGTTTCTTTGAGCGTGCAAAGATAGGCATTATCTTTTATCCCACAATGAATTGCAGGAAATATTTTCTATAGTATCCCTTTTTTCTAATCCAATTTTTGTACCTTTGTCGCCAAATAATAGGTATTATATGCAAAATATTCGAAACATTGCAATTATTGCCCATGTTGACCATGGGAAAACGACTCTCGTCGATAAAATGCTTTTAGCCGGAAACTTGTTTCGCGGCAACCAAACAAGCGGAGAATTAATTCTGGATAACAACGACTTGGAGCGTGAACGAGGGATAACGATCCTCTCTAAAAACGTTTCTATCAGCTATAACGGAACTAAGATTAATATTATCGATACTCCGGGACACAGCGACTTCGGTGGCGAAGTGGAACGTGTATTGAATATGGCCGACGGATGTATCCTGTTGGTGGATGCTTTTGAAGGCCCGATGCCGCAAACGCGCTTTGTGCTGCAGAAAGCTTTGGAGATCGGATTGAAACCGATTGTTGTTATTAATAAGGTAGACAAACCGAACTGTCGTCCGGACGAAGTACACGAGATGGTCTTCGACCTGATGTTCAGCCTGGATGCTACCGAAGAGCAACTTGATTTTCCGACAATCTATGGTTCGGCCAAGAATAACTGGATGAGTACGGACTGGAAAGAGCAGACGGACAGTATTGTGCCTTTGCTGGATTGTATTGTAGAGAACATTCCTGCTCCGGAGCAATTGGAGGGTACTCCTCAGATGCTGATCACTTCACTTGACTATTCTTCATATACAGGCCGTATTGCTGTAGGGCGTGTTCATCGTGGTACACTGAAAGAAGGTATGAACGTGTCTTTGGCTAAGCGTGACGGCAGCATTGTGAAATCTAAGATTAAAGAGGTTCATGTATTCGAAGGTCTGGGTCGTGTGAAGACGACTGAGGTCTCTTCGGGAGATATTTGCGCTTTGGTAGGTATTGACGGATTCGAGATCGGAGATACGATCTGTGATTATGAAAATCCGGAAGCATTGCCACCTATTGCTATCGATGAACCGACTATGAGTATGCTGTTTGCCATCAACGACTCTCCGTTCTATGGTAAAGATGGTAAATTTGTAACTTCACGTCATATCCATGATAGCCTGACCAAGGAATTGGATAAGAATCTGGCTTTGCGCGTACGTAAGAGCGAAGAAGACGGTAAATGGGTTGTATCAGGCCGTGGTGTGCTTCACCTTTCTGTCTTGATCGAAACCATGCGTCGCGAAGGTTACGAGTTACAGGTCGGACAGCCGCAAGTAATCTATAAAGAAATAGATGGAGTAAAATGTGAACCGATTGAGGAGCTTACGATTAACGTACCTGAAGAATATTCAAGTAAGATCATCGATATGGTAACCCGCCGTAAAGGTGAGATGACTATGATGGAGAATACCGGTGAACGCATCAACCTTGAGTTTGATATGCCTTCGCGTGGTATCATCGGTCTTCGTACGAATGTTCTGACGGCTTCGGCAGGTGAGGCTATCATGGCACACCGCTTTAAGGAATATCAGCCGTTCAAAGGAGACATAGAACGTCGTACCAATGGTTCGATTATCGCTATGGAGAGTGGTACTGCATTTGCTTATGCTATCGACAAATTGCAGGATCGTGGTAAATTCTTTATTTTCCCTCAGGAAGAGGTGTATGCAGGTCAGGTAGTGGGTGAGCATGCTCACGAAAAAGATTTGGTTGTAAATGTGACTAAGTCGAAGAAGTTGACTAATATGCGTGCTTCCGGTTCTGACGAGAAAGCCCGTTTGATTCCTCCTGTACAGTTCTCTCTTGAAGAGGCCTTGGAATACATTAAGGAAGACGAATATGTAGAAGTTACTCCGAAAGCAATGCGTATGCGTAAGGTTATTCTGGATGAAACTGAACGTAAACGCGCCAATAAGAGCTAATATTTGCGGATATATCTATCTAACGAAAGGCTGTGTAATTTTGCACAGCCTTTTCTGTTTATATATGCTTTTTTTTCCTATATAATAATATAAAAAAGGACATCCTCACGGATGCCCTTTTCCCAATTTTCCTTTTTCAAATTTGTGTAGCTGCTATAAATCTCTTACCACAACAACTTTATTATATACTAAAAATCAATACTTTTTATATTTTAGTTCCTATTGGAAAACTATTATTCGATAGCAGGTTCGCTTGTTTTGCTTGGCCAGTATGGATTCTGGTAAAGCACAGAATTGTTGACTGAACGGTCCGGAGACAAAAGCTCCATTTGCCGTATCGGCACCGGATACAAGTAGTATGCCTTAGCGAATGTATAACCGTCAAATACAGCGTTGTTTGCTTTGACGATTGAGTACGGACGTACATATTTACCCAATTCTTTGGCTGACATATTGGCCGTTGAGCTACCGTCTGATACAATTTTGTATTTGGGCTCGCCTTTGTCATTCTTCATTGCCACATAGTCATCATAAGCTTCATCCCAGAAGTTGAATCCTTCCGGAATATATTTGGTTGTGAGCAACTGATCCATAGCTCTCCAACGCATCAGGTCGTCCCAACGCATACCCTCGCCGATGAATTCGCAACGACGTTCGCGACGGATATTGAATAAAGTTGCGTCTACCAATGTAGAACCGGAGTATTTTGCCCAGTCTACTTCCTTGCTCATATCCGTATTGCGGATGGTCTTTTCGTAGTCTGTGTCCACTCCGCCACGTTTGCGGATAGCGGTCCAGTATTGGGCTGCTTTTCCGTCGACCTTACCGTTTCTCAGGTAATATGCCTCCAGATAGTTAAGGTAAGCTTCCACACCACGATAGATGATGCATCCTGTGGTCGACTGGTCGGAACCGGAGATGATCTGGTCTTTCTTATAAGTCAGGCACTTGCGGATGCGATATCCCGTCAAGTCTCTGACTTCCTGCAATTCAAAGAGAGCAGGTTCGCCGAACTCGGGCATAGTGCCGTCACCATCGGCTCTCGGAGCCTGTTTGTCTTTCTCACCGAATAAGAAAAGTTGCAGGCGCTGGTCACGTCCTTCCTTTTCTTCCTGAATTCTGCTGTCACCTTTAAATCCGCTGTTGCTGGCATACCAGGGCAATCCGTTCTCCATCAGGAAAGTCTGTACATAGCTTCTCAACATTCCATTGTTTCCACCTGAATAAATATAGTTGGGAGCACCGTGGCTGATGTTGATACTTCCCGAACGAAGATAATCTTTCCAGAAAAGAACTTCGGAATAACCACTCATGTCTTCGGCAGAGAACATTTCAAAGTAAGGATTCCAACCGGAATATTCGCTGTCGCTGAGCGGATTGAATACCCCTGTGTTTTCAGTCAGTGTGATAGCGTCCGCTACTTGTGAGGCTGCATCCATACACTGGTCGAGGAAGAAGTTGATTTCGGCTGTTACATCAAGTGAGAAATTCGGATGTACGCTCTTTCCCGGCCATGTTTCGTCACCCGGCACGCGGCCTGTTCCCTGATGATATTTCTCAAATGTAGCTTCGTATAATGCCACACGTGATTTGATCAGCAATGCACATTGCTTGTTCAGGCGATTGTTGTTCATGAAGCCTTGGTTTTTCATTAACCCGATGGCTTTGTCGAGATCTTCGAGAATGAAGCGGGCCACTTTATTGCGTGGCTGACGTACACTCTTTTCAATCAGTATCGCTTCATCATCCGGAAGTACCTCAGTGATGATAGGATAATCTCCGTATTTACGTAGCTGGTTGTAATATATCAAGGCACGCATGAAATACATTTCACCGATGTAGTGTTTGAGATCATCTTCTGCCCCCGAGATTTTTCCGGCTTCATATTTAGGCAGCACCTGTTCGAAAAAGTAGTTGCAATAACGGGCCAGTGACAATCCGTTGGACCAGTTGTCATTGTTTGAAGGTACTTTCCAGATTCCTTTTTCATAGTAGGTAGAGTTATAACCACCCACTACCATGTTGTCTGTACCGCCATCATTGTTTACCGTACCGGCATTCCATCCGCTATGTGTTGAGAACATAGAGTTGTATTTTGAAATGGTATATGCTGCCAGGTGGTCTGCAGTCTGGAAATACTCTTGCGGAGTGACCTGATCCAGCGGCTCTCTGTCCAGAAAGTCGTTGCACGAAGTCAGAGCTATGGATGCTCCCGCTACGAGGCAAGCCTGCGCCACGATATATTTCATTTTAATTTTCATAATCTTGGTGTTTTTTAGAAGTTAACATTTAAACCGACTGAAATGACTCTCTGCAACGGATACAGTTTACCGTTGTTCGCATCATATGTACTTCCGATTGCTTCCGGGTCGAAGATGCCTGTGATATCAGAGAAAGTAAGCAGGTTGTCTCCGGATACATAGACACGTACAGACGACATACCTGCTTTTTCTGTCCATGTTTTAGGCAAAAGTATAGCCTATCTGGATATTTTTCAGACGGCAATAAGCTGCATTCTGCAAATAACGGCTCTGTACATTCGTATTCTTACCGCCGTTTCTTGCTACACGTGGGTAGTAAGCATTGGTGTTTGCTCCCAGAGGGTCACCTTCCGGACGCCAGAAGTCCCAATGTTCCTTGAAGCCGGCAGCCTGCCATTGTCCAAGACCGGTTGATCCCCAGAAGTACGGGCCCTGCAGCCAATAGTCACGTTTACCGATGCCCTGGAAGAATGCGCGGAAGTCGATTCCTTTCCAGCTTGCATCGATAGTCAGACCGTAGTTAAAGCGCGGTGTACTGTTACCCAAGATAACGCGGTCACCTGTATCTCCCAGCTTATTGCTTCCTGTGCTGATCTTGCCATCACCGTCGAGGTCGGCATACATGATGTCGCCTGCTCCCCATTTACTACCCAAGGCCGATTGGTCTACTTTTGCCAGATGGGCGTCCATTTCTTCCTGGCTTTGTGCGATACCGATTGTCTTGTATCCCCAGATGTTATTGAGTTTCTGGCCTTTGTAATAAGTACCGATGTTGTAGTCTTCATTCGGATATTTCAGGATTTTCTGCTGAGAATCAGACAGAACGAATTTCACGCCATAAGAGAAATCCCGGATACGGTCTCTCCAACCCAGTTCAAGTTCAAAACCGTAGGACTTCATATCCGCATTATTGATCTTTGGCACTCCTGTACCCAGAGATGCTGCCAATTCGGGAGCCGGACCGATCATATCGTAAGTATAACGAACGAAGTAGTCGAACGAACCGGTCAGACGGTTGTTGAATAATCCCCAGTCCAGACCGGCATCCCATGTTTCGATGGTTTCCCATGTTTTCTTCATGCTGACAATGCCCGGATTGTTGGCATAGTTGGGTAATGCTCCGTTCAGCAACCAACCATAGTTGGAGCCTGTCGGCATAGTCTGATAGAAAGGATACCATGCGTCTTTGGTATCTGTATTACCTAATTGTCCCCAAGAAGCGCGGAGTTTCAATGTACCGATGCTGCATTTTTCGGCGATTCTTTCAAAGAATGGTTCTTGTGCAACGTTCCATCCGGCAGAGAATGAAGGGAAGAATCCCCAACGTTTGTCGCCGATAAAGCGTGAAGAACCGTCGTAGCGTCCGTTGGCTTCCAGCATGTAGCGGTCTTTATAATTGTAGTTGATACGTCCGAAGAAACCGGCTACGGCATTGTGGGCATATCCCCCCATGCTTTCTGGGTCTTCGGTGGCTGTGTTGATGGTAGGCACCGAACTTGAAATCAGTGTGCTCTTTTGAGCCTGGACATAACGGGTTTTATAAAGCTCACTGTTGAAACCGGCCATAACTTTGAAGTAGTGTCCGCTGTCAAACTGTTTAAAGTAGTCCGAGTAGATGTTGGTCGTGTAGTAGTTTTCTTTATATGAATACTCGTTTACCTGAGAGAGGCCGAGTGCGCCGCCGTTCCATGAAATCAGGTACGGTTCGTTATCTGCGTTGTATGCATATACCGGCAATACATCCCAATGTTCGTTCGTGTTCGTTGTGCGTAAACTACCTTCCACATTGATTCTCCAGTTTTTGATGGGTTCGAAAATGAACTGTAGCTGTTGCGTGTTCAGGTCTTTCTGATTGATCTGTTTTCCACCGTTTTCCAACTGTTCGATTTCCATGCCGTCTACCGGATGTCCGTTCGGGTCGTAAGCCGGGTTGGTCGGCCAGCGACGGGCGATGTTATGGAAGAAGAGACCTGTCAGATAGGACGGACGGTCAAAGTCTTCGCGTGTCCATTTGGTTGAGTAAGTGACAGTGAACCAGTCAGCAATCTGGCTTGTGATTTTACCGTTCATCGTATAGCGTTGGAAATTATCGCTACCATGGCGAAGCAGACCGTTCTGATCGAGGAAGCTTCCGCTGATGGTATACTGCGTTTTCTCCGAACCTCCACTGATGCTCAGGCTGTGCTCTTGTGACGGAACCCAGTCATTATAGAATTCTTTGAACCAGTCGGTGTTGGCATTAGCACCGCCATAAGCCTGCCATTTACGGGTTTGTTCGTTCATGGTCATTGTCTCTTTCAGGGTTCCGGCTTGGTAGGCAAGAATACGGTCGAGCGCTTCTTGGCTGAATGGGCCTGAGTCACCGGCATTTTCGGCTGCACGGTTAAAGTAGAGTGCGAATTGATAAGAGTCCATCATTTCCGGAACACAAAGCGCATCGGAGAAACGTACGTTACCGTTATAGCTGACTTTTGCTTTGCCGCTCTTACCACTCTTGGTTGTAACGAGGATTACACCGAATGCGGCACGGGCACCATAGATAGAAGCAGAGGCTGCATCCTTCAGTACGGATACATTTTCGATGTCGTTCGGGTTAACCGAGTTCAGGTCACCTTCGATGCCATCGATCAAAATAAGGGGAGAAGATCCGGAGCCGTCGCCAATGGTACCGGCACCACGGATATTGATACTCATTGAGCTATCCAGTGCACCGCCGGAGTTACCTACCGAGAGGTTCAGACCCGGTACTACACCCTGCAATGCCTGTGATACATTTTGTACCGGACGGGCTTCGAGTACTTCGGAGTTTACCATACCGACAGCACCGGTTACGTTCACCTTCTTTTGTGAACCATAACCCACGATAACAACCTCATCCAGTACCTCGGCGTCTTCTTTCATCGTAATGTGGAGAGCTGTACCTTCTGCTTTGACTGTAACGGTTTTATAGCCAATGTAGGAGATCTCGAGTGTAGCGCCTTTGGGTGCATCGATAGAGAATTTTCCCTCCAGGTCAGTGATGGTACCCATAGTGGCATTGTCTTTCACTTTGACGGATACGCCGATCATGGCTTCTCCGTTCTGGTCCAGTACCGTACCTGTTGTTTTCACTTTCTGCTGCTGTACGGAGGCGATTTCGTGTTTTTCGTAAGTATCGGCTGCCGCTTGCTGAGGTGTAGCACACCATAGCATGATAGAAGCAGCGATTGCCATTTTCAGGCGATTTGTTTCTCGAAACCGGATTAGGTTCGGAAACAGGTTAGTTTTTTCTGTCATACACTAAATTGTTCGGTTAAACATTAATTTGATAGTTTGTTTTAGGATTCCGGATTTTATTTTGTTTCCGGAATAAGGTTTGTAAAGGATTCGTTTTTTCTACTTCATAAGCATAATTATTAGAGGTTACTGTATGTATGTCATTCTTTTCTTGCTCCTTTCTGAACCATGCTGATTTGTTTATTAAATTTGTTTGTCCAAAGGTGATTAAGTTCTCACGGAACTTGGAAAAAAGTGATAAATCGGCTTTTATATAACTTCAAACCTTCTGATTCGTCCTTTTTCTTTATTATTTCACCTGTACGGGTAGTCGTATTGGTCCGGGAAGCTGATTATGTTAAATGATACAGGAACTACTAAGTCCCGCTGATTAACCTTTTGCAAATAGAGAGAGGCTTATTTTTCTACCACCTTCCTCTGAGGCGGCACGTTTTATTCATTATCTGCTGCTTTTTAATAAAATAGTGGTGCAAAGAGCAGTGATAAAGAAAATTATTATTATAAATTCTTGCATATTATTAAAAGTTATCGCATCTTTGCCGAGAGATATTGTGATTTTATAAACACAAGTTAGCCTAAGTTAACAAAAAAGTATTAATACAAGAACAGGCCAAAGGTTAAGACACATTTGCAGAAACACTTGAATAACGATAAGTTCCGTGAGAACTATACCCCACTTTTATTCCACTCATAATATATAGGCGAGCATTATTTAATATTAATAATGAGCACCTCTTTCCTGAGAAGAATTTTTTGTCTTTTTGTTTTGAGGCTTTACATTAAGGTTTTGTCTTTTCGTTCCGGTTTTCTATCCGGTTCTGTTTAATAGTGTTTATATTTAGGAATGTTGGAGTTGAGAAATACCAAAATGTTAAATAGGATACTTTTTGGATTTTACAATAAAGATAGTAGAACGTTAGTAGTAAGATCCGGATGGCAGTAACATTAGGTTTGGATATCTCTGTATGATGAATATACTTCTCCGGATGGAGTGAACTCTGTGTAATAAAGCAAAAATATCCCCGGAAAAAATACTTTTCTTCCGGGGATATTTTTATTTGATAGAATTATAATAAAGTATTATTTGATGACCAGTCGGTCTGCATCTAAAGCCAATTTATAAACTTTTCCTTTACTTGTTTTGAAAGAGAGAGTTTTATCTCCGTATCTCACCGTACAAGGTTCGCCTGCTTTTGAGAAGATGGTTGCTTCTGCAAGCTGTCCGTTTTTCCATGACAAGTCTACCTCAAAGTTCCCTTTGGCGCAGATTCCACTGATGCTTCCGTCTTTCCAGGCATCCGGAAGTGCGGGCAATAGTTGGATGAAGCCCATGTGACTTTGCAGCAGCATCTCTGTGATACCGGCGGTACCTCCAAAGTTTCCGTCGATCTGGAAAGGCGGGTGAGTATCCCACAGATTGTCCAGTGTACCGTTTTTCAGCAGATTACCGAAAAGTTTGTAGGCGTGGTTACCGTCTTGCAGACGTGCCCATTGGTTAAGTTTCCATCCCATACTCCATCCGGTTGCTCCGTCGCCGCGATGCTCAAGTACCACTCTGGCAGCTTTGGCAAGGTCGGGTGTGGTGATGGGTGAGAGCGTATGTCCTGGGTGCAGTCCGAAGAGGTGGTTGACGTGGCGGTGCTCGTCTTTCGGGTCATCGATGTCTTTCGACCATTCCATCAGCTGACCGTAGCGGCCCACTTTGTAGGGAGCCAGATGTGTCAGCACTTCTTGCCATTGTTTACGTTCCTTGCTGTCCACTCCGAGTACTTTGCTTGCTTCAATGGCATCCTGCAGAATTTCGCGGATTACGGCGTGAACGAAAGTGGTTCCTTCGTCAATCGGTCCGTGTTCGGGTGAGGTAGACGGAGCTGCGGTGTAAGTTCCATCCGGTTTGCGCCATAAAAAGTCTGTGGCAAACTGGGCGCTGCTTTTGATCAGGTCGTATCCGGTCTCTTTCAGGAATTTCTTGTCGCGGGTGTAATCATAATACTCCCAGACATGCGTTGCCAACCAGGGGCCTGCCATTGGATTGAAGTTCCAGGCCATCTCTTCACTTTCAAGCGGTGTGGTGAATCCAAAGATATTGGCTGAGATCGATGCTGTCCATCCTCTTGTTCCGAAGTAAGCCTGCGCTGTTTTCTGTCCCGGTTTTACCAGCGTACGGATAAAGTCGATCAGCGGCAATGTACATTCGTAGAGGTTGGTCGAGCAAGCCGGCCAGTAGTTCATCTGTATGTTGATGTTGTTATGGTAGTCCACTCTCCACGGACCATCTACGTTGTTGTGCCAGATGCCTTGCAGGTTGGCAGGCATGTTACCCGGTCTTGAGCTGGCTATGAGCAGATAACGTCCGAACTGATAATAGAGTTCTTCCAGATAAAAGTCCGGTTGTCCTTTCCGGTAGTTTTGCAAGCGTTTGCCGGTGGGCAGGTTGGCGCTTTGTGCGTCCGGGTTCAGTTGTAGTTTTACCCGGTTGAACAGAGCGGCGTAGTCGTCGTAATGCTGTTTGAAGAGTACATCATATCCCATGGCTACGGCATTGTCCATCCATTGACGGGTGGTTTCGGCAGGATTTACTCCCACATATGCTTTAGGGTCTTTGAAGTCCGGGTCGAAATTGATCTTATAATCGGTATCCGCAGTGACAAGGAATACTACTTCGTCAGCGTCTTTTACGGTGATTTTTCCATTTGCGTTCGATAGTGTTCCGCCTTTGGCAATGGCATGAATGCGCACTACATATTGCATGCCGTTATTGTCGAGGTGGGCAGTGTATGCGAGGCCGTTGGCACCGTCTGCCGACATGCTTCCTGTCGATACCGGATTGGGGAGTAACTGAAAGTAAGGTTCTGCTTGCCCGGCCGGTCGGCTTTGAAGCGGATTGCCATCACGTTGGCAGGATAGGAAATGAAGTAATCGCGTTCGTAGGCTACATCATCTTTCTTGAATTGTACAACGGCCAATGCCGAATCCAAAGAGAGAATACGTTTATAGTCACTCATGTTCACTGTACTGAGTCCGGTTTCTATATAAAACTCTCCCATTGTGGTGAAGTTACCAAAACGGAAAGGTTTTTCTCGGTTCGACTCATAAGGCACTTCGCTGTTAAAGTTCTTGCGTGTCAGCATTTCGGCCTTTTTCTGGTCTCCGTCGGTAAAGGCCTGGCGTATTTCTTTCAGTACATGTGCCGACTGTTTGTTTACATTCCAGTAGGCATCGGCTCCTCTCGAAGTATTAGGTCCTCCTCTCCAGAGAGTTTTCTCGTTGAAGGTGATGCGTTCCGCTTCTATCGAGCCCATGATGTTGGCTCCGATGCTTCCGTTTCCAATGGGCAATGATTGCGACTCCCAGTTGGCATCGGGGTTCCGGGCAGTGTCTCCTGCGCTCTCCGGTTTGCTTTCTCCTTTCCAGAGATCGGGACGGCTGCCATACCAGATGGCTCTGCCTTGTAGTGTATTCGGTGTGTCGAACCAGATGGAGAGCCCTTGCGTGTAGTCGGTGGCATGGACATGCGCCGCCGGCAAGGCAAACAGGGCGGTGAGGAGAAGTGAATAAAGTTTCTTCATGTTTGGGTGTTATTAGAGTTAGTATTGGTTTGTCATAGTCTGCACAAAGATAAAGAAAAACCTTGAATCTTGTGCAGACTATGTGACGTTTACTCGGAGGTAAGATAAATTATCCAACCTTTCCGGGGGGCTGTCACTATCGGTGTGTCTACATTCCATTCATGCGCCTGTTGCATGTCCGGTATTTCGGGTGTTGTCAGCTTTGCCTTTTGTCACTTTGATTATCGGACCTCCTCAGAATCGTTTCTTTCGGACCGACTGGCAGTCCGGGCGAAAAAAACGCGCCCTGCGTGTAAAGTCCGATATCACATTTCCCATCTTTGAGCTTGTTTGCTTTTACTTTGAAGGTGGAATGACGGTTCCGCCGGTAAATGGTTCCTTTCCCGGTCTCCTTCCTGCTTTTCTGTCAGTGTACAACGCTTTGTCTGCAATGGTCAACGGGAGGAAAAATTCTTCCGCCAAGACCCGTTTCGGATAGCAATAGGAGATATTCCGGACAACAATAGGAGATATTCCGGACAACAATAGGAGATATTTCCGGAACATAAGGACATTTTAGGAAAATGCTTACTTCTTTCCGGGTAAATGCTTACTCCTTTCGGAGTAAATACTTACTTCTTTTTCCGAAAAGCAAGGCTCTTTTACCCCCGGAGCCCGGCTTTTCACCTCCGAAAGCTGCCGTTCGGCCCTTTTTTTCTCCTGAAGCATCCGAAACGAATAGGAGCTCTGTTAGCGAAAAGTGCTATTCGGTTTCTTTTTGCGCTATGATTCTGCAGATGGCTGACACTTCCGATCTTTCCACTCAGATCTTCAGGAATATCTTCTGCCTGTACATGATCCGTAAGATAAGGAATACAATCAGATAGTTGGCAAAGCTTAACCACACCTGATAATAACCACCCAAGTATTGCTCCAGTCCGTAACTGACGGATGCTGCTATGCAACGGAAGTTAATGACCTCTCCCAAGATATAAGCCGTAATGGAGTTCATGCCGTATATTTTCAACCAGTTCAGCCCGCGGCTGTGTCCTTTGTAGTCTATCCGGTAGTAGAAGGCACCCATCAGCAGGAAGCAAAGTCCGCCGGAAAAAAGCGTCATGCTGCTTGTCCACAACCGTTTGATGATGGGCATTTGCAGGCTCCATATCAGCGAGAAGGCTATCAGGGATATGCCGATTATCAGCAAGGTCTGTACCACTTTCCGGCGATTATCCTTACCTGCTTTCATTATCTTTCCGGCAAAAGCTCCCAGCATCACGGTAGCCCCGAAAGTGAGGCTGCTCCAGATCCAGGTGTAGTTGTAGTGAGCAGAGAAGCTCCAACTGCCGTCTTCATTCCAGAACACTCCGTCGCGGAAATGCCCCAGTACCAGCCTGTCCACCTTCTCGGCAAAGTTTCCTTCCGGAGTGAAGTCGCCCAGGAAGGTCATCGGTATCCAGTAGATCAGTAATAGCAGGGCTGTGACGATCAGCTGCCAGCGGAAGTTGCAATGCAACTGTATGATGGCGGCAATCAGATAGCCTGTGGCAATGGCTTGAAGGGTGTTGGAGTATAAATACAGATGTTTCGGGTCGAGGCCCAGCAGATTGCCCTGTACAATCATTCCGAAGATGAACAGAAGGATGAAGCGTTTGATGATTTTGCGGTAAACGGGTCCTTTGTCCGGATTGTCTTTAAACTTGGAGAGCGAGAACGGCATGGAGGCTCCTGTCATGAAGAGGAAAAGAGGCATTACCAGATCCCAGAAACGGAACCCTTCCCATACTTCATGATCGAACTGGAAAAGAATACTGTTCAGCCATGGGAGGTTGAGCTGATGTGCCAATGTCCACAATACCGGCTGGAAGAAGACCAGCAGGAAAAGGTCGAAACCGCGCAGGATGTCCAGTGAGGCCAGGCGGGGAGCAGGGGTTGATGAAGGCTTTTTCATAAGCGTAAGGGATTATTTGATCGTTGTTTTCAGGTCTTTTCTTTTCATATTCTCTGTTTTTATACTCTGCCGGGGAGTCTCTCCTTCGAATACGGTGCCTTCTATCACTGCCTTCTTGCAGCCGTTCAGATAGAAAACGTACGGATTGCCGGATACGGCAGGAAAAGTTTCCGTGCGGACGATGGTGTTGTTCCTGAACAAGAGTCCTGCCGTACTCTTGGCGTAGAGCACCGGGTAGTCGAATGTTCTGAACGTGTTATCCTCTATGCGGATGTTCTGGTGTACCGGGCGTTCGGCATCGATGATTTTGTTGGAAGGATGTATGGCGATCACAGCATGGCCGGGGCCTCCATTATAGGCACAGTCTATAAAGGTATTGCCTTTGATCAATACATCTTTGACAGGTCCCGATTCGTACCAGCCTTCGGCGTCGGCCTCAATCAGTATGGCGCTCATGCCCGTTTTGTAATACGTATTGTTCTCTATCACCACCTTTCTTGGAGTGGTGACCAGAGTTCCTCTTGTACTGGTTCGTGTGAAGTAGCAGTTACGTATTTCCACTTCGGGGGTACAGGTCATGTTCTCTACGCAATCGTGATTGAGCTCCAGGCTTGTCGGAATGTCCCGGTCGAAACGTACTTCCACTATTCTGTCCGATATTCGCCTTACGTCCCTGACCGTTGCCGAGGCAAAGCGTTCCATGGTGGCTGCCCGGACAAAGGCGACGGTATCTCCCTTGAAGTAAGCATTGAATCCATAGCTCTGTCCGTGCATGAAGCGTAACTTCAGGGTTTGCGCATCTATTTTCTCAAGGGCGCGCAGGTTGGTTCCGTGCACATTGACCGGATCGTCTTGTGCTCCGGCAAAATAACAACTGTCTATGATTACTTTTCCTTTACATCCCGAAAAGTGCATCATATCCGCTGAGGCTGCCAATAACCTGCCGCTATCGGGGCGGGGAGCACACTTGACTCGGTCCATCGTTATGTTTTCGGTATACTGGCTGACGATGCCCAACCCGTGCATGTAGTGCATCTGTAGCCTGCTCAGCGTGATGTTTTTGCTTTCAAGAATGAAAAGCCCCACCTGGTCGCGGATAATATCGCGGACGGTCAGTGTGTTTCCTGCTTTGGGCATAAATTCCGCCGGGGTATTGAAGCGGACGATGCCCGGAGCAATCTCTCTGGCATCGGATGCCGACAGTGTATTCCACCCCTGGCTGTAGGTGAAAGATTCCGTATTCGGGTCGTACTCGATGCAGTGATTCCTGTTGGAACGCCATCCCTCGCCATACAGCCGGATCTTTCCGTTCACAATCTCATAACGCGTATCGCGGTGCAGGGTTACTTCTGTTTCTCCTCCGGTCACTTTCCGGTATTGAATCTCAGATCCTGCAGGACGTTCAAAGTCGATGTGCAGGTTGTTTATTCTCACCCCGTTGCAATGTTCCAGGGCGATGGTCGTCATTTTCCCATGATACATCAGGGTGGCTCCGTTTCCTTCGATGGTCAGGTCATCGATTTCATGGAGCATCAGTCCCACGGTCTTTACTTTTGAGGGACATTCCTGTTCGGTGGATGTATTCGATATGTAGTATTCTTTGCGGATGGCTCCTTCGGGCCAGATGTCATAGCGGCCTTCGGGCAGCGATAGCACTTTGGCTCCCGTGCGTTTACATTCGTCGATGGCAGCCTGTATTTGTGTAACACAGTTCTCGTACGAGTAGGGGACTGCTCCGAAGTCGGTGACGTAGACAGTATCTTTCTGCTGTGCATGGGCGGCAGCGTAAAATAAAAAGCAGGCGGATAGGATGTGCAGATACTTTTTCATGGTATGTAGTCTCTTGCTTTAAATGTATTATTGAATAAGATGAATTGGGTATCCAAAGGTATATGATTTTTTTGTATTAGTGGATCACTTGAGGCTAAATAGAAGCCGCCGGGTTACTATTTATTTCCATAAATATGTTTACCCGACGGCTTCAGAGAACATCTGATAATTAAGCAATACTTACCTATTGAATCTGTGACTTCTACGAGTCATAATCGAGTGGGGACTTATTTATTCAGAGTAACTTTCACTGTCCAGATTTTCTTTGTACCGTCGGCAGCCATTACGCTGTATTTATGCTCTCGGGTCCAATCGGCAGGAACACCGAATTTGGGTGAACCGTCCAATGGGGTGACGCGGGCGGCGGTAGATACATTGACGTAAACCACGAGGTTACTCAATGACACTTTAGCGCGTTCGGCCTCTGTGAATTTGCCCCCTGCGGCAGGAATTGTAAATACGGCAGTGGCTACACCGTGCTCCGAGTCGATATTGTTTGTACGGTCCAGCTCTTTTTCGGCTACAATGTTTTCTCCCGTGATGGCATCCTTATCACCGGAGTAGAAGCGGTGATAAGCACCTACTTTGGTTATTTCCGCCTCTTCGTAGGCGGGCAGATCTTCTTTACTGCAAGAACTGATGATGGGGACACATATCAGTAGCAGTAACATAAACCATTTAGTATCTGATAATTTGATTCTCTTCATATTATTTTCTTCTTAATTTATTTAATGAATGAACTGTTAGGTTTACCATCCCGGGTTCTGGTCGCTGTCATTGATGGCGGAGTTGGCATTGATGATGCTTTGTGTGATCGGGAACAGGTAGCGTTTCTTGGAGAATGTACGGTCGGCATTGGTATATCCTACAGTACCTACAAACATGCGATGTCTGTCTTGGCTGATCTCAACAAAGGTGGCCGGTGAACTCAATTCCGGAATGATGTCTCCTGCGGGTTTCCCGTGATTGGCTTCGCCGCCGTACATGCCCCAGCGTAACAGACTCCAGTAGTAATCGCCTTCCAGAGCCAGATCTACGTGACGTTCAATCTTATAATCGTGCCATGCGTCGGCCAGTGAAGTGGCGATGGAAGGAGGCAGATTGCCGTGAGTGGTACGTGTCCGGTTGAATGTGGCTACCGCACTGCTCACTTTGGAGGCATCGTATTGGGCAAGTCCGAGCAAGGCTTCGGCCTTATTCAACAATGCGCGTCCGTAGCGGAAGATGACATAATGGTAGTCGGTCGGATTGTTCCAGAAGATGCGTTCGGCATTGACATAGATATATTTGCGCCAGATGTAGTTCGTTATGGGGATGTATCCGTTGCCCGGTGTCTTACCGTCTACGGCTGTCCTATGCAGGTTTCCGCCCTTATGAAGAGTGATCAGCTCATTGTAGAACATGCACGAATCATACTGGATGGAGTGATAGAAGCGTTGGTCACGGTTCTTGTACATAAAGTCATTGATCTGCACGTCCGGAGCGTTGCTGTTTGTCTGATATGCCAGGCTGTTGTCATCCAGCTCCTTGGCATCTACAGCCATGTCGGCTACGTCGGCATTGGATAATGGTGTCGTGTTGTTCACGAACTGGGTCGACTCATTCCATTTCACTCCTTGGTTGGTAATCTGGTCTATTACTAAATAATCGTCCACCAGATTCTGGGAAGGTGAGTGTTCCAGCCAGCATTCAAACACCAGGTCCTGATTGAAGAACGGACGTCCTCCGTAGTCTTCCAGGCGTTTGTTGCTCTGGTTGGGAAGCATCTCCTGCATAAGTGTACCTGCACCGTTGGTGTTATCCTTGCTGTAATATTGTGCCAGAATGAGTTCGGGAGATGTCCTGGCACCATCCTGGTTGAACATACTGCCGTAATTGCTGTCCAGTGTGTATCCTTGTATACCGTCTACTGCAGCTACGGCCTGTTCGAAGAGTGACTTCTTGCGGGTGTCGTCTGTGCTGTAGGCAGCAGCTGTCAGGCATACTTCTGATTTCAGCGCACGGGCTGCATTGGCATTGATACGCCCTTGCAGGGAGGTTTCGGGTAGTCCTGCGATGGCATCATCTATATCTTTCAGGATCAGGTCGTACGTTTTGTCGATAGATTCTGTGAGCGGTAAGTTGAATTCATCCGTTTCAGCCAATACATGGTCTACCCAGATCACACGTCCGCAATGCTTGGCAATATAATAATAGGTCATTGCACGCAGCATCTTTCCTTCGGCTACCAATGCTTTTTTATCTGCATCGGACAAACCTGTAGATGCTTGCGATTTTTCGATGATCAGGTTACATCGGCGGATGGTGCCGAACTGGTTGAATCCCCATGACCAGTCACGGTTCATAAGATCTCTGGCTTCATTCGGGCAGTTCTGGCGCATGACCGAATTCAAGGTCCATTGCTCCTCCGTGCGGATATCGTGATAGAAGGGAGGACATTGTTGTAGGTTTGCAATACAAAAGCGTCCGCTGTCGATTTTAGGCTCCAGACGAGGTCTTCCGAATAAGATTCCATAGGCTTCGTATCCAGGAAGTGTTCACAGCTCTGGAGTGTCAGTGCTGCGCAAAAGAGCGCAGGAGTGATGTATTTTATGAATTTCATATATTGTCTTCTTTTTAAGTTCATACTATTTAGAATCCTACGTTGACACTGATGGAGTATACTCTTGAAACCGGATAGGTGTAGAGGTTGCCGTCGCCGATTTCCGGGTCGATGTCGAACTTATTCGCTTTGCTGAAAGTCAGTAAGTTATAACCATTCAGAGAAACGTTGCATTTATTCATCCATGCCACTCTTTTGAGTAGTTTATGTTTGAAGTCGTAGCCGATGGATAATGTCTTCAGGCGAAGATAGCCTGTGTTGATCAGCCAGAAGTCTGAGCTGCCGTAGTTGTTACTGCCGTTGTAGCTTGCCGTACTTCTCAAACGTGGATAGCGGGCTCCCGTATTATTCGGAGTCCATACGTCGGTCTGGAAGTCATAGATAACAGGAGGATAACCGCTGCCGCTTTGGCTTCCCTGAATCATACCGCCCATATAAAGGTCGGCCGGAGTAGCTCCCTGCCACAGCATGTTCATGAACCAGCCTTTGTAGTTCAAGTCGGCACTGAAGCCGTATTGGCCGCGGGGCATACTGTTTTTGCCGATGCGGTGCTGGTCGGAACCGTCGATGATACCGTCGCCGTTGAAGTCATTGTATTTCAGGTCGCCTGCACCTAAGTTGACGGAACTCTGACGTTTGGGTGAGTTCATGATATCTTCCTGATTCTGATAATAACCCAGGCAGTCGTATCCGATACCCCAATATCCTTTGGCTTGTGTAGTACGTTTGTATGGGTTCTTGGTATCGGTTTCCGCTTCGTTCGGATTGATGTTCCAGTATTGGTCGAAGTAGGTGAAATTGCCCGAAAGTGTGTATTCAAAATCACCTCTTTTCTCTTTCCATTGCAGGATGAACTCGGCACCTTGGCGGATGAACTCGCCATTTGACTTTACTTGGGGTAATGCGATGCCCAACGGGTCGGTATAAGCTACTGCCGACGGAGAGGTCAGATAACCTTTGGTGCTCTTGCGGAAATAGTCTACAGAACCCGAAAGACGGTTGTTGAGCGATCCGAAATCGAATCCGATGTTAAAGTCGCGGGTAGTATACCAGGTAATGTCTTTGCTGACCAAGGCACCTTCGGAAAATCCCGGATACCAACTTCCGTTAAGCAGGTAGCCACGGTCGTTCAGTCCGTATGATTGTAGGTAAGCATAGCGTCCGATGGCGTCTGAACCGATCTCGCCATAAGAAGCTCTTATCTTGAACTGGTCGAAGATATGACGGTCTTTTAATGTCTGCCAGAAGCTTTCTTCCGAAATGACCCATGCAAGAGAGCCGGCATAGAATGTTCCCCAGCGTTTACCTCGCGGGAAATTGTCGCTACCGTCGTAACGGAGGCTGGCCTCGGCCACATATTTGCTGGCATAGTCATATTTCAGTCGGGCTACTACACCGGCACGCGCTTCTTCACCTTCCGAAGAACTGTTTTTGGCTGTAGATACAGGACCTGCACCGATCTGGTCTACGTCCAGCAAATATTCTTCGCGGGATAATGAGGCATCGTCTTTAAAGAGTTTATAGGCTTCGATACCGGCTGTGGCGCTGATTGTGTGTACCTGATTGAAAGTACGGTCATAATTGGCAAAGCCTTGCACGGTGTACGATGACCAGTTTGAATAAGACTTGCTCAGTGAAGGTTTGCCGGGATCGTTGGGGTTGCCATCCCAATCGTATGCTAAAGGTGATTTTTTCCAACTTTTTGACTTGTCGTTGTTGATGCGGTAGTTACCCAGTGCTTTCAATCGTAGGCCCGGTACATAAGGTACGCTCCACTCCAGTGCGAGGTTTGCTATGGCACTGAGGTTTTCGTTTTTAGTGTATCCGGCGTCGGGGGAGATCTCCATCAATGGGTTATCCGGTGTGTTGAATATTTGTCCGTTCGGATTGTATGCTATTTCCCAGGGGGCTTTATTCTGGATGTGTCCCCAGGTGTGATAATAGCTGTCTCCCGATTTGGCATTAGGCGATCTTAAGTCCGTTTTGTAAGCTTCGATGCTGGAAGTTACTTTCAAACCTATTTCTTTGAAATCTGCTACGATATTTGTGCGGAAGTTGTAGCGTTTGAAACTGTTTACATCGAACTTATAGAGTGACTTCTGATCGTAGAACCCCAAAGAGGTATATGCTTTTATCTTTTCGCTACCACCGGTGACAGTCAGGGTATGTTGCATTTCCGGTGCGAAGTTCTTCAAACAGAGTTTTTGCCAGTCCGTATTAGGATATCTGCGTGGATCTGATCCGTTGCGGAACAGTTCCAGTTCATCGTCCGTATAGGCCGGTGCCAATCCGTCATTGGTCATACTCATGTTCTTGTAGAAGGCTGCATCGTGGGCATCCAGCTTATTGGGCATATTGGCAGGTTGGCTCCAGTTATAGTTAAAGTTATAATTGACGCTCATTTTCCCTGCTTTGCCTTGCTTGGTTACTATCATTACGATACCGTTGGCAGCACGTGCTCCGTAAACGGCGGTAGAAGCGGCGTCCTTCAGGATTGTGATCTGATCGATGTCTTCAGCATTCAGATTGCGGAAATCCCGCTCTTCGGAAATCACATCGTCTATTACATAAAGCGGAGTGCCCCCTCCACGGATAGAGACACTGGAAAAGTTATTCAGACCGCCTCCGCTGGTTGTGACCAACAGACCGGGAGCACGTCCTGCCAGGCTTTGGGTGATGTTTGCCGTCGGTGCTTTGATAATGTCTTCTGTATTGACACTGGCAATGGCGGCGGTTGTTTTACGTTTAGAAGTCGTACCGTAACCTACTACGATGACTTCATCCAGCGTTTTAGTGTCTTCTTCCATCGTGATGCGTAAATCTTTGGATTTTCCGACAGCGACTTCTAAGGGCTTGTATCCGATGTAGCTGATTTCGAGTACGGCCTTGTTGGGGACATTCGGTATCATAAACTCTCCTTCCATATTGGTGATGGTACCGATAGTGCTTCCTTGTACTTTTACCGAGGCACCGATGATGGCCTCTCCGCTCTCATCGACTATTTTACCTGTTATTTTCTCTGTTTTACTCTGCTGTGTGGCTGTGACAGCATTTTTTTCATAACTGTCTGCTACGGCAATTTGTGATGTCGTGCAGAATAGCAGGAGACTGATACCTGCTATCTTCAAAAAGTTGATTTCTCGAAGGCATGTGTGCTTCGGAAATTGGCAAGTTCTTTTTGTCATACATTAAATTATTCGGTTAAACATAAAATGTGATTTGGAGGATATAGATCAGACTGTCTAATCTACATCGGTTTGAGGGGATTTTTTCAGGTTCTCATAGGCATTAGCTTTTGGTTTATAATATTAAGTCTGTTCAATAACCTTGCTGAACTATGCTGATTGCTATCTGGAAAAAATAGAGCTACATGAGATAGGTTCTTTCAGTACTTAGGAATCATATTCGAAAAGACAACAGATAGCTGGTGCTTAGGACCAGTTAACCATTGCATTTGCAATTATTAGTATTTATTATGGGGTCAAAGATAATAAGAAGTTAATATCCCCGCAATTTTTACTTATATTTTTTTATACCAAATAATTTATATAATAAAGATTTAATAGCATTAAGATTTTCATTTATCCGGTTAACTGAGATGGCAGAAGAAACATGCGGATAGCGTTCAAACTTTCTTCCCATAAAAATAATCAACTATATTTCAGACATATATAAGTAAAAGGTAGAAAATAGGTATTATACCTCCCACTCAGAAGCATTAAAATATTCGACCAAGCATCTTCACCGTTTTACACTCCGTTTAGTACACCATTAATAATCAATCTATACAGATGGTAAAAAAGTACTGAAAGAACTTAGCCGACTTTTCCGTTGAAATGTTTATCACTACTTTTATTATATCGTTTATCAGGTTGTTGATTTTGCCAATGGGCTGATTGTATTCTGGGAAATTAAATAATTCCATTCTTTACGCAAATTTCATTCTTTGTATGATTTATTTCGTCTCCGTACCGGGGAATTGTATCGTTCGGTTGATTTTTTCTTTTGATCTCGAAGCGAGAGGTACTTATCAGAATGATAATTATGTCTTTGAAGAGCAAATGGATGATATCTTTCAGGAATAGGGCTCTTTTCTATCTGTCGTATTGAAAATCAGCAAGATGAAGAATGTACATTGGGGTGTTGAAATACTTGTTTTAACATGGTCTTAAAAGAAGTGTTTTGATGACAGATAACAAATCTTTTAGGCGCAAAAGACTTGTTGTTTGCATATAGGAAGAAAGTGATATGCAAGCGGCATTAACAATGTTAATTGAGAAGAGATTTTTTAGCCGGTAGGTTCTTGTGTGGTACAGGACAAAAAAGAAAGGCGACCCTTTGCAGAGTCGCCTTTCGATTATTTAAAGTTGTTAACTTTGTCTGATTAGAGTTTCGGACCGGCAGCAACCAATTTCTTACCTGCTTCGTTACCAGTGAACTTAGCGAAGTTCTTGATGAAACGACCAGCCAAGTCTTTTGCTTTTTCATCCCACTGAGCAGCGTCAGCGTAAGTGTCACGAGGATCAAGGATCTTCGGATCAACACCCGGCAATTCTGTAGGAACAACAAAGTCGAAGAAAGGAATAACCTTAGTAGGAGCTTTGTCGATAGAACCGTCAAGGATAGCGTCGATGATACCACGAGTATCTTTGATAGAAATACGTTTGCCGCTTCCGTTCCATCCAGTGTTAACCAAGTATGCTTTAGCACCGGTCATTTCCATCTTCTTAACCAATTCTTCTGCATATTTAGTTGGGTGCAATGATAAGAATGCAGCACCGAAGCAAGCAGAGAATGTCGGAGTCGGTTCAGTGATACCGCGTTCCGTACCGGCCAACTTAGCGGTGAAACCGGACAGGAAGTAGTACTGAGCCTGTTCGGGGTTCAGGATAGATACCGGAGGCAATACACCGAAGGCATCAGCCGACAGGAAGATTACCTGATGAGCGTGAGGACCTTTAGATACCGGCTTAACGATGTTGTTGATATGATAGATAGGATAAGAAACACGCGTGTTTTCTGTTACTGATTTGTCAGCGAAATTGATTTTGCCATCAGCAGCTACTGTTACGTTCTCCAACAGAGCGTCACGTTTGATGGCGTTGTAGATATCGGGTTCGCTTTCTTTGTCGAGGTTGATAACCTTAGCGTAGCAACCGCCTTCGTAGTTGAATACACCTTCGTTATCCCATCCGTGTTCGTCGTCACCGATCAATTTACGTTTCGGGTCAGTAGACAAAGTAGTCTTACCTGTACCAGACAATCCGAAGAAGATAGCAGAGCTAGTTCCTTCCATATCAGTGTTAGCAGAACAGTGCATAGAAGCGATACCACGAAGCGGGTTCATGTAGTTCATGATTGAGAACATACCTTTCTTCATTTCACCACCGTACCAAGTATTCAGGATAACTTGTTCTTTAGTCTTCAGGTTGAAAACTGTAGCAGTTTCTGAGTTCAAGCCCAGTTCTTTGTAGTTGTCAACTTTTGCTTTAGAAGCGTTGAAGCATACGAAATCAGGTTCTCCGTAGTTAGCAAGTTCTTCAGCTGTCGGGCGGATGAACATGTTAGTTACGAAGTGTGCCTGCCAAGCTACTTCCATGATGAAACGTACTTTCATGCGAGTACCTTCGTTAGCACCACAGAAAGTATCAACAACGAACAGGCGTTTGTTAGAAAGTTCTTTAACGGCTTTAGCTTTCAGGTCAGCCCAAGCTTCTTCTGAACAAGGTTTGTTATCGTTTTTATATTCGTCAGAAGTCCACCATACTGAATTTTCAGAAGCTTCATTCTTAACGAAGAATTTATCTTTAGGAGAACGACCTGTGTAAACACCAGTCATTACGTTTACAGCACCCAATTCAGTTACTTGTCCTTTTTCAAAGCCTTCCAATCCCGGTTTAGTTTCTTCAGCGAACAAAACATCGTAAGACGGGTTGTGCAGGATTTCAGTTACACCTGTAATACCGTACTTGCTTAAATCTAAATTTGCCATTTTCTTTTGAATTAATTAAAATTGGTATTTTGTTTATTATCTCTTTCTGGCGTTCGGAATGGAATGTTTTTAAACATCCCCTTGTAAATCGACTACAAAAGTAATGCTTTCTTTGGAAACAAAGAATATATTAGAGAAATTTTTCTTTAATAGAAACCGTTTTATGTTTACGTAACAATATCTGCAAACTGAACGTTGCAAATTGAAAGATTATCACTTACTTTGCACCGTATAAAACCTGAATATTAAAACGCAGTTGAAAAGATGAAGATTATTAATTTAAGTGAGACAGACTCAATATTGAATCAGTATGTATCAGAGATAAGGAACGTTGAGGTTCAGAACGACCGTTTGCGTTTTCGTCGCAACATTGAACGTATCGGCGAGGTAATGGCTTATGAAATGAGCAAGACGTTTGCTTATTCGGTGAAGGAGATACAAACTCCATTGGGGATAGCACCTGTCAGAACACCGGACAATCCATTGGTTATTAGTACGATTCTTCGTGCCGGGTTACCTTTCCACCAAGGATTCCTGAGCTATTTCGATTATGCCGAGAACGCTTTTGTTTCTGCTTATCGTAAGTACAAGGATACGTTGAAATTCGACATACATATTGAATACATCGCTTCACCGCGTATCGACGGGAAAACTCTTATCATTACAGATCCGATGCTTGCCACCGGCGGAAGTATGGAACTGAGTTATCAGGCCATGTTGACGAAGGGACATCCGTCTGAAATTCATGTTGCTTCGATTATTGCCAGCCAAAGGGCTGTCGATCATATAGCCAGTATTCTGCCGGAGGATAAAACTACAATCTGGTGTGCAGCTATCGATCCTGAGATAAATGAACACTCTTATATTGTTCCCGGATTGGGTGATGCGGGTGATCTTGCTTTTGGCGAGAAAGAATAAACCGGTCAGATAACTGATTGTAAGACAACCTGTCTTTTTGCTCCCGGAATGTGGATTGGGGAGAAAAAAGGCAGGTTGTTTTTTATAAAATGCTTTCTGAAGGTAAACAAGCAAGGAGAGATTTGTGTATCTTTGCCGCTACTATTATAAAACATTGATAGAGTATAGTCAGAGTGGAAGAAAGATTTTCTAAGATATTTTCAATAGTCGTTTACGCATTCTTAGCTTTATGGATGGGAGCATGTAAGAGTGAACCTGTCCGCTTGCCGGAACTGAGCGGACACCGGGGAGCGGACTGTATTGCTCCGGAGAATACGCTGGCTTCGGCGGATTCATGTATAAAGTATAAGATTGACTTCATGGAATGTGATATTTGTATCAGTAAGGACAGCGTATTCTATTTATTGCATGATTCTACCTTGGATCGTACGACGAATGGAACCGGGCTGATTAGAGAGTGGCTTTCGGCAGACATCGATACATTGGATGCAGGTTCATGGTTTGGCGAAAAGTTCAGCGGACAGTGTGTTCCCCGGTTGGACGTTTTATTGCGGAAGGCTAAACAGAACGGTCTGAAGCTGACGCTCGATTATCGTACGGGAGACTTTGGACAGTTGCTGGATCTGGTTCGCAGGGAAGGAATGTTAGAGAATTGTACATTTACTTTCTGGTCGGACAAGGAGGCAAAAGCTTTTCGCCAAGTGGCTCCTGAAATTCGGACATTACAGGCGTATGTAGGAGGTGGTGCCGAACTTGATAAGGTTATAGCTGAAATAAATCCCAATATTGCGGTTATTCGGATCGATTCACTGGATAAGCTCCTGGTGGAACGGTGCCATAAGAAAGGATTGAAGGTGCTTGCATTGGCACTGGGTACTGACGATGTAGAAGAGTCTGACCGGAAAGCTATTGAACTCGGGGTGGATGTGCTGGCCACGGACAGACCGGAGCTGTTTGTAAAGAAATACAGACCAGAGCATACATGGACAAAATGATCCGGGTATTCCGGCATATACAGAATAGAAACAATGTGCTTCCCTTCTCTGATAATTGAAAAGGCGTCTTACTCTTTTGCGCATATCATTGGGGGGCTTGTCGTATTCATAAAGACCGAATGTGGAGTAATCTTGGATTTTGACAGTACTCCTTTTTTACAGGATGCTATCATGCGGAATCGGATTTTTCCGCCTCGATAAAGTGAGGCGTTTACTACAAAGCAGATCGGGCACCACCTTATATATCAACAACTTTATCCTAAGGCGGATAAGAATCATATCAAAGTTTGCAGAGAATCCGGATACTTTCTAAAATATAGATTAGCAGAAATATATTTACCTGTTTATTTCTGTATCTTTGCTTCACTAACTTGTTACCTCAGTGAGACGCTTTCTTTTTTGTTAATATGGTATGGGCGTTATATTTAAAGACAGGAAAATATCATGAATAATAAAAGAAAAAATATGAGTATATATATAACAGTCCTGTTATGGATTTTGATTCCATTATTGATAATTAACGGGCTTATTTTCTTAACTAGTGATATGCTCAGTGTTTTTGTCGGGGGGATGTTATCCTTAAAGTTGCTATGTTATAGCCTTTTCTTTTCATATAGTTTCTTGCTTGGATATAAGGCACAAACAGGGGGTGGCATTATTATTCTTGTACTTTTGCTGATTTTAGGGCTTTTTTTATGGCAATCATTTATTAGTTGGGTTGAACCCGGGACGTTGTGGCGGGAAGCAGTGGGTGCCATTATATTCTTGGGAGTAATTCTCTCTGTCGGGATTTTATGCCGCTATGGCATTAAAGCCGGTGGACTTCTTCGTTTAAGTTCGATTTTGGCATTTGCCATCGTAGCGTTTGTTTATATTACAGTCTGTTTGTCGACAGTATGTGGCGCTTATTCTCCTATACCTGAAGAACTCTTCTGGAAAGATGCGTATCCGGAGAAGGGGAAAAATGGTACTGTCTTTTTTCATCATTCGAAACTGCATATAAATCCCTTCGATTCGAGAGTAATAGGTGTTTTTCGTTTCAATGATAAAAAAGAGTATGTCGGTTATAGTGCCAGCATGTATGAGAGTCATGAAATAGTCAATTCGGGATTTAAAGTGGATGACACGATAAAAGCTTCAACATGTGACTTTATACACAGTAGTTATGAGCCATTATTGAGTAACTTTATGTCCGATTGCCAAGATGCACTCTATATGAAAGAAGGAGATTATTGCGTGTTTCTATATACTAAAAAAGGAGCGCTGTACAGAAAAGAGTTTGATTATCATCGAAATGGGATTGTGAAACAAGCACGTACTTATACGTATGACCGGAAAACCGGATTTCATATTGAAAGAGAGAAAACAATAGAATTTGACGAACTAGGTTTCTGCGATAAATCAGGCCGGGTAAGATGGAATATAAAAGATTTCCATCAAACAGATACAGTGGTAGATATGGAATCTCGTTATGGGCTGGCATACGATCCGGCGGCAAGAAATAGAAAATACGCTTTACCCCAGCAACTCATAATAGACTCTTTTGTTACTGTTGAAAGTAAGACTGCTTCTCCCGATTCATTGAGAAAATATAGTAGCCTGGATTTTCCGCTGGATGAATACTATAAATTAGGCGGTGTGAATGGGCATGCAATATCGGTATATGTAAATACGGACGAATATAAATGGCGTAAGATATATTTGTCTGATTTTACTCAGTTAGGGAACGTGGAGCAAATGTATTCTTTTATAGATGCTTTGGAATTGAGTTGTTTGGATACCGGGATGTGGGTGAGAATTGGCGAGCAATCAATGGTTGTGGGTGAAGACGATGAATGTTGCAGCTTTGTACTGAAAGAAGTTGTCAAAGGTGGCAAGGCTCTGGCATTGTATTTCTTTGATGACTATGCGGTTACGGCAGATTCGAGATTCTGCTTTTATTTTAATCCCTCTATTCATAAAGACATGGAGATACAGAAAAGAGCCGGGGTGGCTTGGAATGAAATGAAAAAGATCTTTATGGAATATAAAGAAAAAAAGAATTAACTCTCTATTCTTCAATTGTAATCGCTTTTTCTGCCAATGTTGTAATGTGTTCATTTTCCTAATCCCAACGTAGCAAGATCATTCAGACAGGGGGTATCTGAGAAAGATTTTTGTCGAAGTTATTGTTAATTACCGGTCATTTTCCGCGATACGGATTAGAGCTGAATTAAAAAAGAAAGGAGTGCCACAAACGTTATATGACACTCCTTCTTACTTTATAGGGATTAACAGGGGATTTTATTTTACTTCCCATGTTTCATTGGTCATCAGCAATTCCTGGAAGTTATGATACTTCTTTTTGGCTTTCACTTCATCAATCTGCTCGGCGACTGCATCGTTATAGGTAGGAGCTTCCACATCACGGATCACACCGAGTGCGATTGGGAAATCCGGTCCTTCCATTAATGCCAGTTTCAGTTGCAACGTATTATCCATGCTGTGAGCATTGTGGATAAGAATGTCTTTTTCTGTCACGCCGTTCTCACCTAATTTTACCACTTTCAAACCGAAACCTTCCTGCATCAGGCCGAACTCTTTGTTTTCGCCGAATAACATCGGTTTGCCGTGTTCCAGATAGATTGCGTTTTTAGAACGTCCTTCTTTCGTTGCGACCGATTCGTGTGTGCCGTCATTAAAGATGACGCAGTTTTGCAGAACTTCCACAACCGATGCTCCTTTATGGTTGGCTGCGGCTTTCAATACTTCGACAGAAGCCGGTCCGTCTACCGCAACACAACGTGCGAAGAAACGGCCACGCGCGCCGAAACAGAGTTCTGCCGGGTGGAATGGATCTTCTACAGTGCCGTAAGGAGATGATTTGCTGACGAATCCGCGGTCGGAAGTCGGGGAATACTGACCTTTGGTCAACCCGTAGATGCGGTTGTTCAATAAGATCATATTCAAGTCGATGTTACGGCGTACCGCATGGATGAAATGATTACCGCCAATGGCCAGACCATCACCGTCACCGGAGATTTGCCAGATGGTTAAATCCGGATTAGCTACCTTGGCACCTGTCGCAACAGCGGCGGCACGCCCGTGGATGGTGTGGAAGCCGTATGTGTTGACATAATAAGGTAGGCGGGAAGAACAGCCGATACCGGAGATCACGGCAATGTTGTGCGGAGCTACTCCCAGTTCGGCCATAGCCTTGTGCAAGGAGTTCAGGAAAGCATGGTCACCGCATCCCGGACACCAGCGAGGCTGACCTGATTTATAATCTTTTGCTGTATATACTGTTTCGCTCATCTCTTATTCCTCCAATAATTTAGTGAATGCTTCTACAAGTTCTCTCGTAACGAACGGCTGGCCTTTTACCTGGTTGATCTGGCTGATATTCAGTCCGGGTACTTTCATGCGCAGATATCCTGCGAATTGTCCCAAGTTCTGTTCGGCTACTACAATCTTTTTATACTTTTTCAGTATTTCGGCTGTGTTCTTAGGCAGCGGGTTGATGTACTGGAAGTGAGCGAGTGCCACTTTCTTTCCATTTTTGCGCATATGCTCTACAGCCGAATAAAGATGGCCGTAAGTACCACCCCAGCCTACTACCAGCAGGTCGGCATCAGCATCGCCTTGTACTTCCTGTTCAGGAATACTGTCGGCTATCTTGTCGACTTTGGCCTGACGCAGAAGTGTCATTTTCTGGTGATTTTCCGGTTCTGTGGAAATAACGCCTGTTTCACTGCTCTTCTCGAGCCCACCGATGCGATGCATGAATCCTTCGGTCCCGGGAACGGCCCAATAGCGTACGCCGGTCTTTTCGTTACGTTGGAACGGGGTCCATGTGCCAATCATATCCGGTGTTACATACGGCGGATTTATAGCCGGATACTCATCCATGTTGGGTAATTTCCATGCGGCAGAACCGTTTGCGATAAAGGCATCGGTCAGCAGTACTACCGGAGTCATGTGTTCAAGAGCTATTTTAGCAGCCATATAAGCAGCATCAAAACAGTTGGTGGGTGAAGTAGCTGCAATGACAGGCATCGGACTTTCACCGTTACGTCCATAAAGGGATTGCAACAGGTCTGTTTGTTCCGACTTGGTCGGCATACCGGTAGAAGGGCCTCCACGCTGTACGTTGACCACAACCAGTGGTAATTCGGCAATGACAGCCAGGTTCATGGCTTCACTTTTCAGGCAGACACCCGGTCCTGAAGTAGTCGTTACAGCCAGATCGCCTGCAAATGCTGCACCTACAGCTGAAGCGCATCCGGCGATTTCATCTTCACATTGAACGGTTTTCACGCCCAGCGATTTATGTTTGGCGAGCTCGTGCAGGATATCGGTAGCCGGAGTGATGGGGTAAGATCCCAGATAAAGTTCCAATCCCGCTTTTTCGGCAGCAGCGATCAAACCGTATGAAGTGGCTTTGTTACCATTAATATCGGTATAGAGTCCTGCGGCTTTCGGCGTTTTACTTTCAATCTTGTAAGTGGAAGTAGAGGCATGTGTGTTGGCTCCATAGTTGTAGCCGTCATTTAGCACTTTGATGTTGGCAGCGGCAATTTCCGGTTTTTTTGCGAATTTCTCGTTCAGCATTTTTTCGGCAGCAGACAGGTTGCGGTTGAATAACCAGCATACTAAACCGAGAGCGAACATGTTTTTGCAACGCAACATGGCTTTGTTGTCCAGCCCTGAATCTTTGAGGCTTTCTTTACACATCGACGAGATGGGGACTTCAAGCACTTGCTGTGTGATTCCCATTTCTTCGAAAGGATTGCCTGTCTTGAACTGTGCTTTTTCCAAGTCTTTTTCTCCGAAAGAGTCGGAATCTGTGATGACCAGCCCCTGCGGTTTGCAGAATTTAATTTGTGTTTTCAGTGCGGCGGGATTCATAGCTACCAATACGTGGCAATGATCACCCGGAGTGAATATCTTACTTGCACCGACGTGTACCTGAAAACCTGATACGCCCGTCAGTGACCCTTGCGGAGCACGGATATCTGCCGGATAATCGGGAAATGTACAGATGTCATTTCCAACCGTAGCCGACACGTTCGAGAAGATGTTGCCGGCCAACTGCATACCGTCGCCGGAATCGCCGGAGAAGCGGACAACCACTTCTTCCAATTCTTTAACCATCATTTCGTCTGCCATAATTCTATTTATATATTTAAATTTAGGATTAACATGAACCGGTGTTAGTGTGTTCTTTGAATATTAACCACCAGCGTGTCTTTTTTGTTTGTCACTTTCCTGTATATGTGGCAGGCAAAGTTCGCAAAGTTAAGTGACTTAACAAAATCTTTTCTGATTTATCTGTGGGGCTTTGTTAAAAGATAACTGTTTTATTGCAATTTTGTTCTCTGGAGTAAGCAAATTGTCTACATTTTGTTCAGATATGGGCTCTGACTACAACAGTTTGATATCTCTGTTTAGATCGTTTTTTGACTTATTGCTTTCTAATTCGTTTAATAGATAGATATCTGTCTGTATTTTATTTGAATTTTCTTTCACTTTTGGCGTCTCTTACCCTATTCTACTATCTCTCTCCTATCTTATGGATTAAATGAATGTGTTTGCTTCTTCTTCTTTTATAAATCTGTTCTTTCGGGTTTGCCAAATCAGGAGAATACGCTATCTTTGCAGCCGATATCTATCATGGCCCTGTAGTTCAACGGATAGAATAGATGTTTCCTAAACATTAGATAGGGGTTCGATTCTCCTCGGGGCTACAATGATAGAAACGCAGTTAATCAATAGGATTAACTGCGTTTTTGTTTGGATCCACTTTCCTTTTTGTGATGACGGACTGGATGTGATTTATACCTTATTATATATGTATAGCCGATTTATATTGATGTGTGTCGTGTTCTACAATACAAGGGTATTCTCAGTTTGGAGATTTTTCAACTTTTCAAATGATAATAAGGATGATACATATCATTCCTTAGATTCGATACCCGATTATGATATGCTATTTATTCATTTTATGTTAATTCAGTTCTTATCTATAATTCTAATTCATCTATTTTCTTTTTTATTTGTTATAGGGACGTTGAGAATTTCTATTTTTGCATTTTATATTTAATATAATGAATCTATAAATAATAATTTATTTTGGAGAAGAAAATTGGAAAGTTAAGTATCAGGGTGTTGTTGAATACCCATCGTAGAAATGATTGTGAGATTTATCCTCTGATTATCCGTGTGGTTTATCACAGGCGTAAAAGTGAGTATTCTCTTGGGTGGAAGATTCATACTTCTAATTTCTCTGCAGATCGTGAGCGTGTTGTCTATTCATCAACCGGTAATCTTAAGCGCAAGGATCTGGGACTTATCAATGATGCCATTTCTCAGGAGCGTGAACGATTGCTGAAGATTTTTGCTTTTCTTCAACAGAATATGCCGGGGTTCAGCTTATCTCAGTTGATGGATAAGTATCGTATGGAGCGCAATTTGCGTTATGTCGATGCTTTTATTGTGCGTGAGATAGAGAGGCTTCGGCAGGAGGGGCGTTCCGGTACTGCCGGCCTGTACCTTAGCGGATTGTACTCTTTACGACGTTTTTTGCGTGGTCAGAAGATTACGTTTCGCGAGTTGACTTATTGTTTTCTTACGGATTATATTCATTTTCTACGTATGCGCGGTATCTCTGAAAATACTGTGAATATGTATATTCGCAATCTCCGCGCTGTCTATAACAAAGCCCAAAAGCAGGGGATAAATATGGGTTGTGAGTCTCCCTTCCGGGAGCTTAAGCTTCAAACTCAGGAGACTGCGAAGCGTGCGTTGTGTAAGCATGATATTGCCCGTATAGTATCTGTTGATCTTTCCTCCGAACCTTTATTGGATCGTGCCCGGGATCTTTTTATGTTTAGTTTCTATGCCCGTGGGATGCCTTTTGTCGATATTGTCTTTCTTAAACATGACTCGATAATCAATGGAATCATTTATTATGAGCGTAATAAAACGGGGCAACGCATGCAAGTCCGTGTGATTCCTCCTCTCGCAGCTCTGATTGAGAAATATCGGAGTTCTTATCCGTATGTATTGCCGTATATAACGTCTTTTTCGGACCGTACGTCTTATATGCAGTATCGTTATGCATTGGGTAATGTTAACCGCCTACTCAAACGGTTGGGCAGGCGATTGCACCTGCCTCTTGTACTGACTACCTATGTTGCCCGCCATAGCTGGGCGACTATTGCCAAAGAGGAGGGATTTTCTATCGCATCTATCAGCGAAGGGCTTGGGCATACTTCTGAGGCAACGACCCAGATTTATCTTCAGTCTTTTAATAGTGAGGTCATTGATAAGATTAACGAGCAAGTCGTAGCCTCCATAGGAAGGCATATCTGATTGCTTTTTGAAAAGGTATATCGTGTGTAAGCAGGTATTTTAAATGATTTGTCCCGTTTGGGACCTCTGCTGTTCCATCTATCTCAATAGGATAGATAACGAGGGTAAAACCCTGACAAAACATGCTTTCTGCTCTTTCAACTACAAAACTCTACTTTAGTGATTCTTGTTTGACAGGGCAAAGATAATGCACCTGCAAAAAGAATCACTTATCCAAAGCAACCATTTACTTCACCTTTTCCGAGATTATATTTTAAGATTCTGATTATCAATATGCTTGTCTTTGAGCTGCCTGACCAACTCTCTTGGGGAATTACCGAAATTCTTTTTGCAGTATTTATTGAAACTGGCCGCTGAAGAGAAGCCGAATTCATACACAATCTCTTTTACACTGGCTCCGGGTTGCGCCAACCGATAAATAATTTTCTTGTTTTTTTGTTTCAGCAACCATGAATATACTGATTCGCCAAATTCTACCTTGAACTTTCTGGCAAGATCGGTAATACTCATTCCCATTGCCTGTGCTAATTCCTCACGATTGTTCACGCGATCAACATGCAGTAAAACAGCAGCTTTGAAGCTCATATTCGTTCCTATGATTTCATGAAATAAATTTACTATTTCCTGTTTGCTATAGCTTGTTCTCAAAATAATAAAGAGTTCTTTCTCCTTAATGGAGTGCAAATGCTTACAGTTGACTCCGGCTCTCAGGTAGGCATCCATTAATTCCAGAAATAAGTTCAGCGGGTGGCGTACCGATAGTATTCCGACCTCTTCAGATGCTTCTCTCACTTCTTTTAGATAGCTCTCTAACATGTGTTTCTCACATAGTTTAATGTCATTGTATAGGAAGCTCATATAAATGTAGCGTCCGGGGACTCGTACCTGTATCTCGTAAGTGGATAATGCCGAGATGAAAAAGAATTCCTGGGCTATTACCCTTTTATTTTGCCTTCTTTGGGAATAATCTCCACTTCACCTTCAAGAATGAAGATCAGGAAATTAGTTTTAACAGATAAGGTCTGACTATTGAAGTTACTGCCGCTTGTAAGCGTTCCAATCCCGAATCCCTCATACGATTCACTTTTATAATTGGTGCATGAGATGTGCTCTTTTTTGTAATGTAGTTTCATTTTTAATTTTGTAAATTATAGCTTGATATATTTATGTTTTTATTAAAATGTTTCATAATATGTTTCGCCGGATTTTGATATAATATATTATTATACAGCGATCTATTTAAAATCGACATGTGCCTATCGCATAGAAAAACATTTGCTGAAACAATATTATGTATATAACGCTGATAATCAGGAGTACTTTCTATCACTATCTATCCTATTGAGATAGATGAACTTGATCTGTGTAAGAAGATTAAAATAGATGTTCTATGGTTTTTGTAACCGTAACAATTGAATCTTGATGTGGTTCGGTGGAGGAGTATAAGATATTGCGGATTTTATGTATCCGATAAGTTTAATGTTTTTTTTAAGCAAAACAAGTTGAATAATAGTTATGGCGTTTAAGCGATCTGTGTTTCTCTTTCTGTTGGTTGTTTCTTCTACGTTTTTAGGGGTCGAAATAGCTCGTGGGCAGGTTTATTCTTTGCAAACTAATGTTTTGGGTTGGGGTACTACCAATATGAATCTTGAGTTCGGGCTGAAGTTTTCCCATCGTTGGACCTTCCACTTTCCTCTTCAATATAATCCCTTCTCTTTTGGAGATGCGAGGCTTCGCAATTTGTCTGCTTCTCCCGGAGTGCGTTATTGGATCCGTGAATCTTATGGGCGTTCTTATTTTCTTGGAATTCACGGAGTGAGCACCATGTATAATGTCGGTGGAGTTTTTGGCGATAAATATCGTTACGAAGGCTACGGTTTTGGAGGCGGACTTTCTTTGGGGTACAATCGTCCTCTTTCTCCTCATTGGAATTTAGAGTTTGAGGCAGGTCTTGGGGTCTTGTGGACCCATTATGATAAATATGTTTGTAAGGCATGCGGGCAGAAAGTGGCTACTTTTAAGGGAGCACGTCTGATTCCGACCAAGTTGGCAGTGAATATAGTCTATTTATTCTAATTCTATTAATCTCATTTCTTATTCTGTTGTAAGATGATACATCAAAAAAAGTTCGTCACTATATCGATAGGGTATCGTATCTATAAAATGTTAGGGGTGCTCTGTCTCTGTGTGCTGGTATATTCATGCGGTTCAAAATCTCCTTTGACTATGCGTTTGTTTATGCAGGCTGGCGGAGCTACTGTCGAGCTGCCGAATACTTCTTCTGCGGATAGCGTTTTTACAGTCTCCGAAACTGTCGGTTTCCGGGATAGTGTGGTTGTTGACAATCCCGTTTCTTCGGTTGATTCTCTTGAAGAAGATATCTGGAAATCAATTGATATGGATCGCATTGATATTGTTGCTCAGCGTAAAAGTATAGAGCGAATCTTGGAACGTAATGGCGAGGTCACCCTGATGTTTTATGTAAAAGCTCCTAAAGTCCTATTGGACAGTTGCTGGAAGTTGACAATGTACCCGGAACTGATAGAAAAAGACTCTTCTGTTTTGCTGTCTCCTGTTATTCTGCGGGGAAAAGAATTTATCCGTACACAGGAAAGCCAGTATAAAGCATACAATGATTTCCTAAGGGGTATTATACCGGAGAGTAAATATGACAGTGCTTTTGTGGATCGTGAAGGTATCCGCAAAGATATTTTTGCACGGCAGAGACTTTTCTGGAAGGTCTATGAAGCAGAGCGACGTAGACGTCTGGCTTATCTGAGGTGGAAGGCACTTATGGATAAGCGTCATGGATGGATCAGTACGAAAGCAGAGGGAAACCGTAATACTTTGAAGCAACGTATGCAGCGTAATGTCTTGGAACGCAGCGTGGAAAAATTCATCGCCGGTTATGATACGGTTGGTATACGTGCTTCGTACCAGAAAAAATACGATCGCCGTACGGATTTTTGGCCGGCTTATCGTTTGCCTCGTGCAATGACAGTTAAAGATGTTCCTTCCCGCTTTCAGGAACTTTATCTGTCCGGTGGGCGTCTTGAGGATATTCGTAACTACAGTTTCACTCGCCGGGATTCTATTGAGATTGCTTCCCATCGCTACTTCCGAAAAGCGATTGCAGAGAATGAATATAACCGGGATCATCAGGATTTGATTCGTGACCGTATTATCCGCTTCCCTTATGCTGACAGTGCAATGGTCAATCAAACAGCTGATCCTTCGGAAGACTTCTCCTATCTGTATATGTATCGCATCCCGGTACGTGAGGGAATGAAGAAATTATATATAACTCTTCGGGGAAACGTGCTCGCTACGGACCATAGCGTATGGAGTCTTCCTCCGGCGGATACATTGACATTCGTAATTGCGTCTGTTGCCGACTTGGCTGATGCTACTCTGGCGCGTCGTTTTGATATAGCGGGTGACAGTGTGAACCATCTTACTCCTGAGCGTGAGGAGTATGCCCAAGGACTTGAAGCCCTGTCCAATCGTGAATATCAGAGAGCTTTGGGTATCCTGGAGAAATATCCGGACTACAATACAGCTGTTGCCTTGACTTGTTTGGGCTATCATGCAAAGTCGGAAGATTTGTTAAAGCAACTGCCTCAAACAGCTGCGGTTGAATATCTCCGAGCGATTGTGAATGTGCGCTTGGAAGACTACCAAGCGGCAGCAGAACTTCTGTTGGAGGCATGCCGTAAAGATACTAAATATGTATACCGTACAGAAATGGACTCTGATATTGCAGCACTTCTTCCCAGATTTATGGGCTTGAAGGAGGAGCTGGAGCGAATAGCTTCTGAAGAGTAAAGTACACTATACTTATACCTTAATACTATAAGAAGTTTAATGATTCTTTATTTATTGTTGAATTTAAATTTTTATTAAAATGAGAATTACAAAATCGATTCTGGCCTTAATGGCTGCAACCATGACGTTCGCTGCATGTAGCAACGATGAGAAAATTACGGAGAGTGCTCCTAAGACGGTAGCTTTAACTGTGAAGCTGCCAGAGTTCGGCGGAGCTTCGAGTAGAGCTATTGAAAATGAAACTCAGACAGGTCATAAAGTGACGGTCAGTGGTAATAATGTAACTATTATAGCCCGTGTTGGACAGAATGGTGCTATTACCAATACAATTACTAAGACCCTCACACCAGGTGGTGTTGGTTTTAACCAAGAACAAATTACAGTCTCCGGTGCAGCAACTTGGATCGATGTAGAGGCCAATAGTGATAACGGTAGTACTGAGACTGATGATGTAAACACGCGTCAAGGGGCAGCTACATCAAGTAAGGTGCGTTTGTTTGGCGGGGCAGCAATAACTGGTGCTGGAGCTCCAGGGGCAACTTGCACTCCGACCATAAATCCTGAGATGGCACGTGTGGAAATAAAGGGTAGCTTGGGTAATTCTTGGATACATCTAAATGACTTAAAGGTAAAAGGTATCTATATTAATAATATTAAGCTTAAGAGAGGTGATGCTATGAATGCGTTAACTAGAATAGCATCGAATATGCCCGCTTGGAATGCGGCTTATGCTGTAAGTGGTACGTTTGAGAATATGTATAATAAAGATTTGGGGGGGGGGAATCCAGCTGTTCAAGGTGCTGGAGTAACTCAGATAACCGGTGGAAAGGCTGATGGATATAACTTCTTCTCCCAGAAGGATGATACTTTTCCTCTTCCTACTGATAAGGAGGGCGTTATGAAGAAGTCAATTCATGTCATTATGGAGGTTGAGTTTGATAAGAAAGTTGGTGGGGCAGGTGTGGAAACAGGCTGGCTTAACGTAGTTGCTTTAAAGGAGGTTGGTGGTAGCTATATTACAGACTTTGAAGCCGGTAAAGTCTATTCTATTGATCTTGCCGATATCAAGGATATTATGGATGTTCCGGTTCCTCCTGTAACTCCGGACCCCGATCCGGAAACTGTTTCTGTAGATCTTACTGTAAGCATAGGTCAGTGGACTGTAGTTCAGGTTAAGCCTGAAGTTTAACTTTACTCTGTCTTTTTCCGGTGCGGGAAATACCCCGCACCGGATACAATTTGAATGTTTCTTATTTTATATTAGTTGATATATGATATTTGTCGGGAAGAAAAACAGCACTTCGTTTTTTCTACTTATTTCACTCATTTTAGGACTGGCTCTCTATACAGCCTTATTTAGCAGTTGTGTTTACGAGGACTTGAGTAAATGTTCACGGATGTTTATGTTACAGCCACGTTATCTTTTGCATACGGGTGAAGGCGATCGTTTTGGAGAAGCTGTCCACCATATAGATGTGTATGCGTTCGACTCCCTCGGCATTTATCGCAAAATGTTTCGGGACAAAGGAGCACATTTGAAGAATGGCTACCGGATGCCTATTGACCTTCCTGAGGGGAAATGGACCTTTTTATGCTTGGGAGGTAAGGTTGGTGATTACGAGATTGGCATTTTTAAGACAGGTATTCCTCAACAGTTTAGTCCGGCTGTCTCTCCGGGGATTACCACTCTTTCGGATTTTCGTGTAAAAGCGTATTTTGAGCAGAAAGAAAATTTGGAATACTCACTTGGTGAGTTGTTCTTTGGGCGCCTGGACTCCGTGGAGATCACAGCTGATAACGGTGGGACAGGTGTAGTAGACTTAATGAAAAACACGAATAAGATAGAAGTCCGTGTGAAGGGAATCGCTGATGGTTCATCAGCCCGTATCACCTCTGATAACGGACGCTTTAACTCAGAAAATGTTACGCCGGCCGATGCCGGTACGATTATATATGTTCCTTATTATAGCGCATCTCAAACGGATGATACCCGTGTTTTCCAGTTTGATGTATTGCGCCTGTATACTGACGGGCATCTGTTCCTTAAATTGCTGAATCCCGATGGAACAGATGTTATTCCGGGATTTACAAAAGATTTAATCAATGCTATTATGTCCTCTCCCGCATACCATACTCAGGAGGATTTGGATAGAGAGGATACCTATCTGATTGAATTGGTGCTTTCTAAAGACGGAGTCATTATCTCTTTGCGGGTAAATGGCTGGGAAACTATCAGTACTACTCCGGAGGTCTGACAAGGAAAGTGAGAATTCAAACGGAGTGGCTACGGATGTTTTTATGGGTAAATAGAATTTGTTTTTAGAGTGAATTCGTGCCTCTCTCGTGTTGGAAGGTTGTTTTGTCGTCGGGATGAAGCTACTTTGTCAGGACAAGGTAGGCGTAGGCCGGCACAAAACACCTTCTTTTGAGAGTGTATAAAGTTTTAAAAGTAGAGGGCGGAGTATACTATTAATGAACTGAATCTAAATTGATTGCATAAAATGAGCTTATTAAAGAAAAAGTATATGAGATGTGTAAAAGGAATATATATATTCTTTTTTTGCTGCTGTCTTTTATCTCTTGTGAACTGGAAGATAAAATAGGAAGATATACTTCGGGAGACAATCCGGTAGAAGTAGAACTTATGACTCGTAATGTCACTTTAGGAGGAAGTGAATCCGGAGTGACTCTGAAGCGCTTGCGTGTAATTGCTGTGGCGAAAAACAGTGGAAAGGTGGAAATGAATCGCCGTGCCGATTTAAGTGATCCTTCATCATCCGGTTTAGAGCATACAGGGGGAGTGTTTAAACTCTATCTTCGTCCGGGTGATTACGCTTTGTTTGTGATCGGTAATGAAACGACGGGCATGAATTCCGCATTAACCGGAGAGCCATCTTTATCAGAAATTAAAAGTGTACCGGTTACTCTACCTATAGATACGGCAGAGTTTGTGGTATGCAAGCATCTGGATATCCGGATAAGAAATGCAGCCTCTTCAACTCCGGTCACAGGGGAAGTCAGTGTGGATGAAGGATTAACCTGGAATTCAGCGTTCTCGGTTGAGTTGGAGCGCATTGCTTCAAAGGCGAGTCTGGAGATACGAAAAAATACGGATGAAGATATAAAGATCAGGCAGGTCACTGTTAAACAGTTACCTTCGTTCTCTTTTCTTTCCCCCTCTGCTTATCCGCTTTCCGGCGGGCTTACGGTTACTGATACGCGTTCGTTTTCTACACCTGTTTCTATCGCCGGAGAGAAAGATGTTCCCTCAGGATATCCGTATACATCTGTTGTACAGGGAAAGAATAGCTTTATCTTGCCGGAGTACATTTGGGATAATACGGCAGGGAAGGGGCGTGCTTCTTTTATGGAAATAGAGGCTGAACGTAATGGAGCGTCAGAAACATGGCAAATATTATTGGGAAAGAGTACGGATATTCCGGCTGACTACTCACTTGGGCGTAACACTTACTATCGATATATGCTGACCGTGAATCCGCTGAATGTCGATGTAAATGTAAGTGTAGAACCATGGCAGAATACGGCTGCTTATGATACGATTCCCGGAACAAAGATCGTTTTCTCACGGGTCAATGTCGGTTATTCGTATGCTTCTGAGAGTGTTGTTACGTTTACAACCAAAAACTTGCCTCCTGTATCTGTCAGCCTATCTCCTGTACTATATACTTATAATTCTACAGGTGATCCTGTGAGTTCTAAATTTGATATGACACGGACTAAGATCAATTACAGCTATGACCAGGATACAGGAACAGGCATGGGAACTCTTACCATAAAACGGAACAAAGTTTCTCTTGCGGACACTTTGCTATTGATGGCAGGAGGATTTGCACATACAATCGCTGTGGAAGGAGTGGAGTTTGCTGGTTCTAATATCTATTTTGATAGGGTTCTCGAGAAGTTTACTTTTGATGATACTCCTGCACCGGGATGCAGAGCGGAACATGAGAAATTTCAGGGGGCGTCTTTTTATTGGGGTTCTTTACAAGGGTATAACACCGGATATAATTTTCTGGCCACACGTAAGAGTGATAGAAAATGGGGTTATATTTCTGCTCCGGTCTGGATCTCTGCATTTTCTGTTGTTGGGGGAGATGATGAGAATCTGATTCTTCAGAAGGGATTACATGATCCTAAAAATCTGAAAGGTGACATCTGTCGCTTTATAACGCAAAGAGAATGGGGACCCGGAAATAAGAAGTGGCGGATGCCTACTTTAGATGAACTGAAGCTTTTGGGAGATGGGGTTCGGGAAACTACTGCTTCTACTCCGAATTGGGGTTATATTTCTGGCAGTTCGAGTGGGGGTAGCACTGTTATTGGCAATGGAATTCGTACAAATAACCGCTATTATCTTCCAGCTAATGATAATGGGCTTAGAGGGAGATATTGGTCTGCTTCCGCTGCAATCAGTGCTTCAGCCCGGGGACTTTACTTTGAATATCTAAGCACTTCTGTGCAAGATTGGAATACTTCATCGGCGGTTGGAGTCATTCGTTGCGTTGTTGATTCTGAGAATAATTATTCAAAAGTTTATCGTGTTGTTTATTCGAATACCGATCCTCTGAATCAAGAAAGTCACTTGTATACTGTTTCGCCACCGGCATTGTTGAACGAGGGGGAAACGATAGTATTGCCAGCGCTGTCTACAAAATTCAATGATTACGAAGTACGTGAAGGGAATAAAGTGGTAACAAAGTATTTTCATTCCGGATGGCTTGTAAATGGACGGCATTTTGATTTTGGTGATTCATATGTGGCCGGTGCTGATGGGGTAGGAAGCACTGAAGTGGAGATTATACCTGAATGGACTAAATTTTGTAAAATAGAGTATGTTTGTACCCCTCCATATCCCGGAGCTGTTTTTTATTCGGCTTTTCCTTCGTTTCCCAATAATATTCACTTCGTGAAGTCAGGGGAACGTTATTCTTTACCAAATGTTCAGGTAGCGGTTATGTCTTCACCGGTTAAGATAGCTGTCGGACTTTTGGTGAATGGTATTCGTTATAATTGGGGGACGAAATGCCTGTTTTCAGCGATATTAAAGTAGAACCCTGTTGGGCAAATGTACCTGAGAGTTCATTTGCATCAACTAATCTGAAACTTTCTAATTCTGGTGCAATTGATGCAACTCTCATTTTTGCATCTGAAGGTGAAACAGGAACCTTATTTCTCTGGGATATATTGAGGTGCAATTCTGTTACTTTACCTGGATTTACTGTGAATGGAGTGAGTATAGCATCACCCACCGTAGCAGATTATGATAGAGGACGTGTGATACATAGTGTAAGTGGATTAAAACGGGGGGTGGGTGATATATGTCGTTTAGTAGGTATTCCTCTAAATGAAATAAATGCAAAATTAGCCGCCGGAATATTGCCGGACAATGGGACATGGCGATTACCTACTGCCAACGAACTGGCTGCTCTATTACATCCATTTCAAGATAGTTCACAAGGAAGAGTTTACTCTATTTTAAATAATACTTTCTTTCCATATAATGCGAAGTATGGTACAAAGGATATTACATATCCCACCGCTGAAATTAGTATTCCACATTTGCCAAGTATATATGCATGGGGAGGGTTTATAAGGTTAGGCTCGAGAATTGCTATAAGACCGTATGCTAGCACTGCTGAAACTGCCATTCGTTGCATCCGCCAATAGTAATGGAAAATCTGTCACTTAAAATAGTAAGATACAATGTGTTTGAATAAAAATATTAAATCCTTTCTTGGGATACTTATGTGTGGGATATTGGCTTTTCTGCCGGTATCCTGTTCAGATGATTCTCCGGTAACAGGTTCACCCTTGCTTCCGGAGGCTCCTGAAGGTAAAGTGAACGTATTTCTTTCTCTTCATAAAGGAAGCGATTATGAATCTCCTGCCACACGTTCGGGGACAGCGGCCGATGAAACTATTATGGGACCTCCCTGGGTGTTGGTTTTTCTGGGGAATGATAAAGATGCGACTTTCTTGGAAGCCGTACAAGCCAATATGACCTCGGCCGGAGAACTTTATGCACAATTAAGTGCCTGCAATTCTTCAGTGGTTTTGCTGTTGATTTCAAATGCCGATGAATTGATACAGGCGAAGTTAGGAAGTCTTACGACTACGACAACTTTATCCGATGCAGTTACCAATCTTCTTCTGTATGGCGATCCGTCGGATTCTCCTGTGGGGGGTAACTCTGCATTAGCAATTCCGCAAGCGACAGTTCCTTTTACAGGGAAGAAGATCCCGATGTCGGCCTATTGTCCATTGCCACAGATTATCACAGGTACTACTGTAGGAACTGTCGGTACCCCTCTTCGCCTAAAACGGATCGTATCTAAATTATACGTAGATGCTTCCGGTGCACATGCTTCCGATGGTTTTATTTTGACTGGAGTATCTGTTATTAACGTACCGGTACAAGGAGCACTTGCTTTTGAATATGGAAATGTGAATGAAACTTTACCTATTACGGCTCAATTTACCGATTATGGTCATAAATCGGGTAGTGCTTCCCGGTTGGACAATCCGATTATAGCCTCTTCAACAGGATTCGCCGGGCATACAACCGCAGGTATGGGAAGTGAAGACTATCCTGTTTATGTATATGAAACGGCAGGTGGCCCGGCTGACCGTTCGGATGTTATTCTTGCCGGTAAGTTTGATAACGGACCGGTTCGTTATTATCGCGCGAGTCTGAAAAACAGTAAAGGAGAAAAGCTGGCATTTAAAAGAAACTATCTTTATACGCTAAATCTGGTACGTGTGGAAGGAGGAGGCTATTCTACGATGGATGAGGCGATTGCTGCTCCTTCGGGTAGTAGCGGAATTCTTTGCAATGTTACGGTGGTAGACGATTCGCATGAAATAACAGGTAATGGTGTTTATTATTTGGGGCTGACGAATTCTTCTTATGTGCTTTATACGGATGAAGAACAGAAGGATGTTACGGTATGTGTGATAGGGACCAATGCGTACAGCCGTCCGGGAAGTACGGTTACTCCGGGAGTGGTAAGCATGTCGTCCGGGATAGCCGGTGTGACTCTTAAAACTACTTCGATCTCCGCAGACTCGACTGCCATTAAGTTGGATTTTGCCAAGGGGGCGCAGGGAGAAACGACCCTTGATGTTCAGGTTGGAGGATTGCGTAGGGAAATAAAGCTGAAAGCTGCCGGTATGGGTGTTTCCGGCAATTATGCTTCAGGTTCTCAAGGACTCTTGTTGGGAGATTTCAACCAGATCCGTATTCTTGAAAGTACGTCTAAGTCTGGACTGGCAATATCTCCCGCATCTCCGGACCGGGATAGCGAGGTCATCTCTTCCGTTACTTCTCCTTCTGTCCCTGTTTACTTCTTTGTCGAGGAGGCTGCGGGCCCACAAAGTGCTAAATTGTCGGGTCTTGCGGGAGAATCCGTCGTTGTTATAGAGAATCGGGTGTATAACGATCTCCCTGCTGCATCTAATATTTATTGGGACGCGGCACAAGGCAGATTGACGTTCGATGATGTTCCGTCGTATGTTCCTGCTGCCCGAAACCAAAAACAGGGAGTGTATTTTCTGTATGGTTCCTTAATTGCACTGCAAGGAGGAAGCAGCGCAACTGATGTGCGTCAGCTCGATGCAGCAGAAGTGAATCCTGTATGGAAAACCAATCAGTCTCCGAACATTCCTAAGTTTAATCCCGCCTCTTTAGCTCCCGGAGCAGATCTGGAGAATGTATTGATACATATTCATAATCCGGGTAATCGTATTGGTGATATCTGCCGTTATCTTACGCAGCGCGGATGGGCTCCTCCGGGAAAGAAATGGAAGATGCCTGTGAAAGAACGTTTGGAAGCTGTCTTGAACAGTATATATAGAACTGAAGGATCTTGGTTACCGATAGGGGGACTTGCGACAGACGGTACTGGTGAAGTTGTTCACGGGAGATTGATAAAGGATCGATTTTACTTTCCGGCATCGGGTTCACGCAAAGAAGATGGAACCTTTATCGAGCAACCGGGTGTCTCCGGACACTACTGGAGTTCTTCTGTCATTTCCGGCAGTATCGGATGGCAACCTGCTTCGCTGTGGTTTCAGGGAGGGATGCTGCAATACAAGCAACTGCTTTGGACGTGGCTCTTCCGGTTCGTTGTGTCGTAGATAATACGTCTACCGATTGGCCGGAATTAGCTACTGTCACTTATTATGCTTATCCGCCGGGAGGAGCAACATTAACCTCGGAACTGCCGGCCAATCATTTTGTGGAGCAACGCAAACCTTTTGCGCTGCCCTCTACCCCTTTGACTCTCAGTGATCCGTCTGTGGCTCATACCGGCTGGGGCAATAATCTTGGATTGGGAGAAAATACTACTATAAACACTAGTGTTGGCAGTTTTTATGCGACTTTTAGCCAAGGTGCTTCTCTAGAGTATGACTCTAATCTTCCTGCAGGTACGGCTTTAGTGTCCGGAACGGTTCCGGGAGTCTATGTTGCTGCCGGAGGTACGAGTATCAAACTTTCGACGAACCAGTTGGTATGTAGTAATCCAGGTTATGTGCATACCGGATGGAGCATCGATGGAGTTTATCATGGATTGGGTGCAAACTATGTGATGCATGCATCCGGTTCCAGGAAGGCTTTTGCCGTATGGTCACGTGACTGCTGGGTTGAGTATCTGGCAAAGGCGCCTGCGGGTGCCCCTGCCGGTGTTACTGTCACCGGTACTTTGCCGTCTCCTGTGAAAGTAGCCCAGAATTCATCGGTTACTTTAGCAACGGAAGCCCAAGGTTTACAGGTTTGCAGTGATCCGAGGTGGAAACACACTGCATGGACGGCAGGCGCTTTTGGCGGAAATACGATCGTGACAAATGACCTTAAAATATATCCCGAATGGACGCGGTATTATCAAGTAACTTACTCACCGCAGCCACCGTCCGGAACAGTACCCGGCTATCCGCGTTCTGAAATTGTGGCGCCGGGAAGTAGCGTGATGTTGCCGGTTCAACTGCATAGCAGTGATCCTTTGCAGGTACATCAGGCGTGGCTGGTAGGTGGACAAGAGAAGGCACCGGGAACATCGGTCATTGTCAATGGGGATATGACCATAACTGCTAAGTGGCTGCTTTATGAAGTAAGCTATCTGGCAAATGCTCCGGT